>Ga0214542_1000535_pt1 | contig 69492 bp, 40 predicted proteins | sample CNSS1metaG_FD_160096 | JGI IMG/M metagenome (GOLD analysis project Ga0214542, IMG submission 160096) | Root nodule microbial communities from cowpea collected in UCLA plant growth center, Los Angeles, California, USA - CNSS1 | ecosystem: Host-associated > Plants > Roots > Nodule | place: USA...
ATATATATAGTATAAGTGTTTGGTACAGTCATCTAAAACTATAAGAAGGGCCTAACAACTTGCCAAACTAAGACTCCTCAAAAACCTGGTTCAAAACTACTACAGCTATAAGTAAGAGAGGTCAGTTCCTGCTCTGAAGGGGGGCATCATCATCTGGGCTAGGCTCTGCTCACACCAACAATAGGCGATCATAGCAAAGGAGAAACCGCGAGCGCAAAACCACATGAACAAAAGAAAGGGTAAGCTAACTGAAAGAAAAGAAAGATAATGCAGAACATCATGTACATCACTCACAACACATAGATTAGTAATTAAAATTCTAGACTCGATATCCGGATTGTGTAAGCGACATTGGAGCTCTTGGTGGCTTGCACCTGCAACGGTTCCCAGACTCTGCAGAGTCTGGACACAAGGGGTTATCACCCGACCGTTCCCAGGGTAAGTCCCCTTCGCGTCTAGGACTAGATCAATCCAAAGACTAGGACCTCCTGCTACTCCTCACGACATAATCCATTCTACTCTATCTGAGCGTGAATGATTATTGGAGTTTCAGAATACCAACCAAATATGGATTCCACACGTCCTTACACTCTAACGACTCACATGAACTTCCCTTGAAATTCCATTACAACCATCACATTAAGTACTCATACTCTTCAAATCTCATCACACAATACAATAAGTAATGACTTATTAAACATGTGAAAGCTTCCTCGCATAGAATCATGGCAAAACATGTCATTTTTCCCTTAAAACAGAAGTTGAGGTACTCTACTGCAGTGAATCTCGCTTAAGCTAGGCAATCTAGCCCAGGCGAGATATCCATCTCGCTTAGGCGAGGCTACCTCGCCTAGGCGAGACATCAAACAGTGGCAAACATTAAAACTGAGCGAACTCTCGCTCAGGCTAAACTGGCTCGCTTAAACGAGAGTGTGTCTCGCTTAAGCGACTCCAGCTCGCCTAGGCGAGATTTCGCTTAGTAGCAGAGGGGGTCTTCCTGATATTCTCGCTCAGGTGAGAACAGCCCGCCTAGGCGAAAATAACAGATCATCCCACTATTTTTACATGCAAGAACGAATTTTCAAGACAAACATGATCATACACGCGCACAAACATTTCCAGAAATCAATTCAACACACCAATCTCATACAAAACATAATTTATAGCTCAAATGGACAAAATATCGGTTAGCTTTCCCTTTACCTTAAAAAAAACACCACAAGCAAGGCTCTAACACAAGGGCACCTCAAGTCCTCAACCTAAGGGGCTGAAATTCATAACTCAGGGTGAGTTTAAGACCTTAATTCGGTTTGGTAAGCATAAAATCCAAAAATCCCAGAATTGAAGAGAATTGGGAGGAACTGAATTTGTCTTACCGGAAGGGGAGATGGCTCAGCTTGAGGAGAAGTTCCTCTCCTGGTTCCGGGTTCCAGCAGCTGCAACAGAGTGGAAGTGATCAGAAGAGAGAATGGTTTGCTTCAGAGGGAGGTTGTGAGAGGGTTTAGAGAGAAGGAATACAGGGAGTGGAGTGTTTTCTGTGGTAGAAGAGAGTGTGGGGAGAGGGGTAGTTAGTGGGTTCTAACAATGTATCTTTTTAAGATTTATTATAACTATTTTATTCATTTAATATACTATTTTGTGATTGTGCCAATAGATATATTAAAGTGAGGTTGCCAAACACATATTTTAATAAGTAGGATGATACTCATTTTTATTTAAATATATCAGTTTGATATCTGTTTTGAAAAATGCGTCAATTTAGTCCTAATTTTTTAAAAAGTGTTTTAATCATTGTCTTAATTAGACCTTTTTCAGACAAAAATTACTAAAGTCGTTAACTTAATTCATGACTTTTACCACTAAACTTTGATATAAATATAAATATTTAATTTTGTAAGACATTTTAAATGTCAATATCGGTAATGTTCTTAATATTCTTTTGTTGAAAAAAACTTAATTGAGACATCTTTTAAAAAATTGGGACTCAATTGACACATTTTTAATAGCGGGTATGAAACTGACACATCTAAATAAAAGTGGGTACCATCCGACTAATTAAGTATATGTTTTAAAAACAAATTTAACGAAAATAAATCTAACAAATTGTTAGAGTACTACAAAGATTTGGATCATAATTTGGTTGATTCTAGCTCATGGCATTAGTCACAACATGTCGAAGATAAAAAACTAAAGCTTATGTGTCAAAGTCACTAATTAATCAAATTTATTTAAAAATGGAGTTATACCAATATTAAATGGATTGTGAAATGATTAATCGGTAAGACAAGTCTTTAATATAGATGAGAAATTCTCTCACAAGGAATAAATATTTTTGGTTACTTAGAAATAAATATTTTTGGTTACTTAGGTTTTACAAACTTCTAATTTAGACCACATTTGTGGGGTGCCCATATTAAAACTGGACAATACGATTATGACTTGATAGAAAATATAAGAATTGTGTGAAATGAGAACACTAACCATAAATATCATCAATTAATTGTAGTGAAGTTAGTGACAAGGGAGCCACTAAAAATGTTAATTTAAATGGAAACAAAAAGGAAAATAAAAAACATGAAATAAGAATAACAACGACATCCCATAAGTAAAAAGAATACCCATTCAATGAGTTTACATGGTTATTTCGGCAAGTTTAAAGTTCTCCGATAAGATTTGGTTTGTACACGTCATTGATTAATTAAGTTATATAAAATCAGAAGAAATATTGTGTTATGAACAACTTCGAACAACTTAATAATAATAGTACTTAAGTGGTTATCTTTGATCAAAGGATAAGGTTTAAATATCTCTTATAGCTTTCATTTTTTTTTTCTCTTATCAGTCAACTCTTTGTACTTTTTAGACTTCTTCAGAACTCATTTCCGCAGCCAGTGTTAGTGTCTCTTCCAGATCAATTTTTTATTATTTTTTTTTTTTTTTTAAGTAAGTTTTGTCACTTCTAAAACAAGTGATAGTGACTAAAATATGACTATATTCTTATTTATTTGAAAGCATTTTAAGAAAATGAGGCACGTAAAGAGAAAATCCAATACATAGTGTGAAATATTTCACAATTTATAAAGCAGATAAAGAGTACCTGAAAAAAAAAATAGCAACATATTTTCTTAAAACACATTTGCTATTATTCAGTGAGCACAACTTTTATAAAGATTAAAATAAAATAAAGGTATATGGTTTATTTATTTGACAAGTGGTGCAGATGTCTGCGGATATAATTGGGGAAAAGCATCATCAGATATTTAATAATCTCACAGCACAACACAAAACAACACAACTTGTGTCCGCAATTCAATGTTCCGCAATTCATTCATTCAACTCATTCAATTCAAACTTCAAAGCAAAACTCCCATAGTTCTTACAAAAAGCACAAATTTTCACACACCTTCTTTCTTCTTCCCCTAAATTTTTTCCATTTCCGCTCCCAAATCAAATCACCATGGCATCTTCCAAGGAGAGAGAACACAATACAGCATGCCCAAGAGCACGCTCTCACTTGTAACTCGTAGCCACCACCACAGCACCTGAAAAACAAAAACTTTCCTTTCTGTTCCAAACTTAACGCACTGCACTGCCGTTGACTACTTTAAAGGTTTGTTTTTTGGGTGACCCGACAGAGAACAATGGCGGCGAAATCGAGTTCGAGTTCGACAAACGTGACGGTGAAAGCAGCGTGGGTTCTGCCGCACCGGACGCAGAACATCCGGGAGGTGTACGAGGTGGGTAGGAAACTGGGGCAGGGGCAGTTCGGGACGACGTTCCTGTGCACGCACCGGACGACTGGGGGAAAGTTCGCGTGCAAGTCGATTCCGAAGCGGAAGCTTCTGTGCAAGGAGGATTACGAGGACGTGTGGCGGGAGATTCAGATAATGCACCACTTGTCGGAGCACGCCAACGTGGTTCGCATCGAGGGTGCGTACGAGGACTCTTCCGCCGTGCACCTCGTGATGGAGCTCTGCGAGGGTGGCGAGCTCTTCGACCGGATCGTCCAGAAGGGCCACTACAGTGAGAGACAGGCGGCGAGGTTGATAAAGACCATTGTTGAGGTTGTCGAGGCTTGTCACTCGCTTGGAGTCATGCACAGGGACCTCAAGCCCGAGAACTTTCTCTTTGATACTGTTGACGAGGATGCCAAGCTAAAAGCTACCGACTTCGGGTTGTCCGTTTTTTACAAGCCTGGTGGGTTTTGGATTCAATCGGAGTGTGCGCTTGTTCTTACAATCTTCAATTTGGTTACTTTGTTGATGTGATGCGATGTGAGAGTGTTGGCGCTTTCTTTCCTTTTTAAGTTTTTTGGTTGCTAAATTTGGGAAGTGCGTCAGTCGGGGAGATTGATGATCTGATTGAAGCTGGATGATTGATGGATTCCTTACTCCAAGTTGTCTCTTGGGTTGGGTTTTCAGTGTTCTGTGTTTATGGAAGAACATATGTTAGAGAATGTCCTGAGAAATTAGTTTCTAACTCTAGCTCAGAGATAACCAGAGTTCACCTCAAAAAAGCTGTCAACTTTTTTTTTGGTGGAATGGTGTTCTGTTTTTTAATTTGGTGAGAAAGGGGTCTGATTATATTCTGGATTCGTTGGTTATACTTCAAACTAGTGTTTACAATCTTGAATTTGCTTTCTCTAATGTGTGAGAGTGTGAATGGTTTCTTGTCATTGCTTAGTGTTTTGGTTTCTAGAAGTGGGGTGGGGAGATTGTTGCTGTGATTGGAGGTGGATTGATGAATTCCTTATTCCAAGCTTATTTATTTATCTCTTGGGTTGTTAGTGTTCAGGATTTGATTCTTGGTAGAGTATTTGTTATGAAAGGTTGGTCTTTTAAATGAGTTTTATTGATAAATTAATATCTGGATTCACTCCAATAAAAATTTCACTGTTTTTATTTCTTTAATGAAATTGGGTGATTATTTATAGAAAATGGTGAAAAAGGGGTTTGGTTATATTGTAGGTATGATTGTGTCATTTGGATGCGTGATTGTGGAATTGATTATGATCTGGTGGTTGCTGATAGGATGAAATTAAAGAAGCTACGGGGTGTGGGGAATAGTTGTGGTTGCTTGTGGTCTGTGTTTGTTTTTGAAATGTGATCAATTAGAGATGAGAATGTTGCCTTTCCCTTTTCAACGAGGGGGTTCACAAGTGGTTTTCCATGGTGGAACCTTGAAGAATATAGTCCACTGATGTCGTGTTTAATGTAGACATTCCTACATTATGGTCCTCCTTTTTCAAGACGTCAATTAAATTGAATAAGGAACCTTATTGTGTGAGAAATCCCTGTGGGCACTGAAGAATGAACTGAATAATTGACTCAGTTTTTTCCTTGCAACAACCTGTTTCATCTTTGTGCATATTATGGATGGAGAAAAGTATTTGTCAGTAAAACTATACTAAGTAGAAGTTTTGCAGTCTCATCTTACAGTTAAAATTCATGTTTTGTTCCTTTCTTCGTTGTTAGATATAAACTGCAAATGCTTATAAACTGAGATCCTTTTTCAGGTGAATCATTTTGTGACGTTGTCGGGAGCCCATACTATGTTGCACCAGAGGTCTTGCGCAAGCTCTATGGGCCTGAATCAGATGTGTGGAGTGCAGGGGTTATTCTGTACATTTTGTTAAGTGGGGTGCCACCATTTTGGGCTGGTAACTACTAGCAATTTATATGTTAAACTAATAATTGGGGATCTTATCATATTTGTGTTTTCTTCATTGATGATACTGATCTGCAAGTTGTTACTTTCAGAAACTGAACCCGGGATCTTCAAACAGATTTTATTGGGAAAACTTGATTTTCAATCTGAGCCTTGGCCTAGCATTTCAGACAGTGCCAAGGATCTAATTCGGAAAATGCTTGATCAAAATCCAAAAACCAGGCTTACAGCACATGAAGTACTCCGTAAGTTGCTAAAACTTCTTGTTGAGCAAATAACATTATTAAGTTTACAACGTTACTACATAAATTCTGAGAATGTCCTAAGAGCTGTAAGATGTCTTTCTGTGTCAGGTCACCCATGGATTGTTGATGACAGCATTGCACCGGATAAACCTCTAGATTCTGCAGTTTTATCACGCCTGAAACAGTTCTCTGCAATGAATAAACTGAAAAAGATGGCATTGCGGGTAAGGCTTCTTTAGAACTTTTTGCTGGCTAGAGAATTTGTGTTTGTCCAAATTACGATATTTTACATTTTTTGTATTGAGGGGAAGAGGGATAAAAGATAATGAAGCAATGATTTGATTTTTATGTAAGATGTTACAATGTATTGATGTTATTTAATAATGTGTTTATAAAACCTAGTGTACTTACTAACCCTTATTTATACTAATCATAACCTTATTAATTACAACAACAAATCATAACCAGATAAGGAAACATGGTAACTGATCTAAGATATAATTATGACATAAGACAACTACATTTAGAAGATAATCCAACATATGATGAGATCTTTTTGGTTATTTCCACATATTCTAATATATGCTGAGCATGGATGAACAAGTTTGCTTTCGAGAGTACTCACTTCTCTGTCTTCCTGTTACAATGAAAAGTTACCATATGCATATATAATATAAATTTCAGCTAACCAGATTGTAATTGTTTCAACATCCATTGGAAAGCCATTTTTTTTCGTAGTTACTCAATTTCTTGTGCATTCTTCTTAACAAGACCCAGAAAAGCTGCTCGGTAGTAAAGTTTATTACAAAGCATGGTGGTGAAATTAGTTGATAATGTAAATATTTAAACTGACAGTGTCAAAAAAGGTATTTTTAATATATTTTTATTGGGAAATTAAGAAGAAAAAAAACTGTATCATTAATGACTCTTACTTTGTCTTAAAAAAAGTAAATAAATAAAGATGAACTCTCACTCTTGATCACCCTTACCCTCAAAGCAAGGCCAAGGGTATTGGAGCCGGAAAAAGCTACATGGTTGGAATCAAATCAAACAATTGGATTATGTCCCAATGGATTTCTCAACAGCTATCATTGGTTAGATACACTTCATAGATATGGTGGCTTCTTTTTACTTGTATTTTGATTCTGGTTATACACGCTCTTTTGGATTCTGTTTCTTAATTTCAGTTCTCTGTTTGGACTTATGAGTTATATATTGTTTTATTGAATGTGGATCTTGAGGCAGCCTCATCCTTATTCTTACATGATTTTCATATCTATGAGCCTTAAAATTGGAAGACAAGGTTCAGTTCTGAAGGAACTTGAACCATTCTTTGCTGGAAGTTTTGGCTTTGCTTCAAGTAGGAAATACCAAGGTTGGAAAGCTAACATAAGTAGATATTGAAAGAAGGTTATTTGCATTCCATCTTAAAAAATGTGATATTTTTCCATAATTGGTATTCTTAGTTTTCCATTAAATTAAGACAAATCGGCAAAAAGGAAACACTATGCCATTATATTATCTGTTGTTAGTAAAACATGAAGTCAAAAGTGATCCACTTTTTTTTATTCGTTCTGCATGCCATCTTAATACCACAACATTTATGGTTTTTTGCTTGCTTAATCCTAGGTTATTGCCGAGAGGCTGTCTGAAGAAGAAATTGGTGGCCTGAAAGAGTTATTCAAGATGATTGACACCGACAACAGTGGATCCATAACGTTTGATGAGTTAAAAGACGGCTTGAAGCGAGTAGGATCTGAACTCATGGAGTCTGAAATCAAGGATCTTATGGATGCTGTAAGATTTTTTGATGAATGCTAATAACAGAAACATTTCTCAACATATGGCATGTTTGGATACAAGTTAAAAGTGGTTTGGATACAAAGCTCTAAAAAACACTTTTAGTTTTGTATCCAAATAGACTCATACTGTGATGAAGTGAAATGATTGTGTGTTGACCTAAATAGGATGTGACCTCACTAAGGGTCACAGGAATTTAATCAAACATAAAGGGTGCTAGTTTGAAATGTGTCTGTTACTATCAATTTCTAGTCCATTTTTCATGCTGCTTTGCCTTTAATTCTGACACTAGATCTTGTAACATGGCATGGAACAGGCAGATATTGATAAAAGTGGAACAATTGATTATGGTGAATTCATTGCCGCCACTGTTCATTTAAACAAGCTGGAGAGAGAGGAAAACCTGGTGTCAGCCTTCTCCTATTTTGACAAGGATGGTAGTGGTTACATAACCCTTGATGAGATACAACAAGCTTGTAAGGACTTTGGTTTAGATGATGTTCACATTGATGACATGATCAAGGAAATTGACCAAGACAATGTAAGTACTGTTCCATTTCTTGTATTGTGTCTGTCGGTACCAAGTTGTTTGTTGGGGTATTAATGGCGGATCTGTGGTGCAGGATGGGCAAATAGATTATGGGGAATTCACTGCCATGATGAGAAAGGGCAATGGAGGAATTGGAAGAAGAACTATGAGAAAAACACTGAATTTAAGAGATGCTTTTGGGTTAGTAGACAATGGGTCCAATCAAGTTATTGAGGGCTACTTTAAGTAACTTCTTGGAGACAAAATTCACAAAAAAAATAAGTTTTTACCTTGTTTGTAGCTTCTTGACCAAATTTTGCTTATCTATTAAAAGACCCATCTTTTCTTGAAATTTTTTTCATCTTCACCATTTTTTTTTAATTTTTTCACTGTTAATCAGCAACCTCAATTATGGTTGATTCTGTGGTAGTTGTTATGCATTCATTACTGAGATTATTAAAACGTTGAAAAATTATGGTGCCTTTTTTTTTCTACAAGATATCATGTCATTGGCCCATTACCTTATCTTAGGACCTCGAAAGGGCATTTTCATGCTATTTTCTTATCTTGTAGATAGTTATAATGTATGGGTTTTCCAGATACATTAAAAACCTTCTTGTTTGGAACAATTTATTGAAAAAAATATATTTTAGATTTATTACTTTTAAAAGGTTATTTAATAGAAAATGTTCCATATAAAATTTAACAGAAGATTTTTTTCTTGTCATTGTCTAACATATATTGATATAACATATATTGATATTAAATGCTACATTAAAAGTGTATTAAAACTAAAATTGTTTTAAGATTATTACTGAAAAAAAAATGCTCATGTGGAGAAAAATAAGAATCCGTCATTTTCCACTATTTACTCTTTTTGAGCTTAAGGAAAGGGATTGGTAGAATCATTTATCATCTTTTTCATAACAGTAGCAGTTATCATGAATTATGTGTCACATGAAAGAAGAAAATGACGCACAAATGTCGTGGCACGTGGGGCACCCATTTTTCCTATTTTCCTCCCAAACATAAACATAAATTAAAGAAATTTAAATCTCCATACTTGTTCTCATGAAAGCAACAACTGAAAAAATAAGATATTTTGACATTGTAAAGACGAAAGAAATATACCTTTGAATTTTATAATAACTCTAGTTGAATATGTTAAAGGATGTTATTATTCTATTGATTGATATGTTAAGATAGGAAATACTACAAAACTAATTTTATCTTTTATATGTAAATAAATTGTTATTTTTTAACTACGGAATATGATATTAGTTTTGAAACTAAAAAGACTCAAAATATTAGGAATATGATATATAATATTGAATTTCAAGAAGTTCAAGAGGATGTTGAAAAGGAAAAAGAAATACCCACACCACAAGGACAAGTAATTTTTTGATACAATAAAATAAATTAAAGCAAATTAGGTCTATAGAAAAATGGTAAAAAGAATTAGAAATTATTTTTTTACACAAAGAATATCCACTAATTGAATGTAATGATGCTCACTAGTGGTCTAGAAACATAGGATCTTCATTATCTTTTTGTAGTTATTGTATTGAATTGTTCTTATCGACAAATCCTTCTTTCACTTGAAATTAAATGTAATTTGTTAAACTTTTGTAACATTTGATTACATATATTTCTTGTAATTTATTTATTTTTCTTTATACTTGAAATGACAAAATATTTTATGATCATTTTAAACTACACAACCACCACTAAATTATATCATTTAGTGTACAAATGTATCTAGATAATGAAATTTCATCAATATCTACTGGTCCCTGTATAATACAACTTCCTTGTTTACTATCACTGATACTTCACTGCTTCAAAACCCTAACTAGAACACATACACTATAGCATATGTATTCCACAATTATTACTACTATTAAGAAGTGCCAGTTATCACCCCATTCAAAGAAAAAGATTCTAATAATAACAATCGATCAAGTATAAATTGTCGGTTCTATGTAGCAGTGAGGTCATTGTGGTTCAACAATTATTACTAGTGGACAAATCTCCAGAGGAATACTCAAGATATATTACAAGGACATGCACACTGTTCAGGCTATAACAAAGTGAATTTTACTTTATTACTAATAGATGATACAAGATTTTTAACACATCGTACATAAAATTAAATATTAATAGATGATTAAATAGTAGTCTCAAGTGACACACAAAAGTCAACAAACAATGTTAAAAAAATTTTGATATTATTTTAAGAAATAGATTTTAAACCTAACTAAATTCTATAAAAATTATATTATAAGATAAAGGATACACTCCCTTACTTATATACCGTAAATCTAATGTAATATTATCTACCTTATATTCATTCGGTCGGTCGATATGAAATATTTTACGATCAAAATATAATATGGCAAATGGAGTTTTCCGATATGAAAATGAATAAAGAATTTGAACACAAGAAAAAAAGTACATCAAAAAGATGATAACATGTTGATTGAAGATGAAGTTAATCATAAAAAGTAAACTCAGCAGAACCAACCTTGTAGGTCACTTCACCCTCACTGGTATTTATTCTTGTGATGGACAAGAATTTGGCTATAGCTGAATCAATAAAAGGAGAGAAACATAAAGCATATTCCAAAAGTGATTTGTTTTCAAAGTGGTGTGCTAGGAGTTGATAAATCAATAACCATAAAAGGAAAAACAAAGATTTATGAGGTTCCAAGTGCTAGCTGATACTCCAAGTCGGGTGATGAATGTTTAGAATATGCAAAGAAAATATATCCTCCATGCAGATTCCGATAGAGCTTATAAGTGTCTGGAAAGAGAATAAGTAATGATAAAGAAAATTTTCACTATGTAAATATGGGAAATATGGGAAGAACAACTTATCATCATTACTAAAAATTCTTATATTATATAAATTTTTTCTTTTTATAAATTTGTTTAAAAAATTTGTAAAAAAAGCTTTTTCTTTCTATTTTGTTTAAAAATTTTAATTGACAGATAATTTTTTTTGGATAATTATTTCCTACAAAATTATAAAATTCATAAGTATTTTCTACAAAATTTGCTATGAAAAATGATTTATACAAAATATTTTGCAAAAAAATTTGACAGCAATTTTTTACAAATTTTTTTTCATAACAAAATTTATAAATATTTTCTAGGCTTAAATACCTTTTTGGTCCTCATTTTCGTAGTGTTTGTTGCGGATGGTCCTCATTTTGACATAATGTTTAAAATGGTCATCATTTTGACCGAATGTTTAGAATGATCCTCATTTTCGCAATTCGTGTTTTATTTTGTCCTTTTTGGTAACGTCATTTAAATCATTAACGAAGCATTGTATAGGTGGCACAGTTTGTATTAGAGTGTGTTACGTGTACTGTACAGGTGGCTAGTTAACGTTAATTTTTAAATTTAGGAGAAATTCTACAATTAGGGAAATTTCTTCATCTTCGTCTTTCTTGAGCTCAGATTTGTAGAGGAAACAGCTAATACTTGTCATTTCATCATTGGATTGCAGTTGCACTCTTCATTTCAATTTTTCAGTTAATCATCATCAACGAGGTAAGTGGGTTTAGGGTTTTCTGGGTTATGTTTGCTCGTGGGTTAGAGTTTTCGTAATTCTATTTTTGGGTTTGTTTGTCTTTCGATTGTTGTGATGTTCTGCATGGTTTTTAAATTACTTCCATGATTTTGTGTAGTTTGTGTCTGTAGGTGGACTTCACTGGGTATTATTTTAGTTGGTTTGTTTGTCGGTTGTCGATGTTGGTGTAATGGTCCCCAATATTTTATTTTTAATTGATTGTAGCAGTGGTCCCTCATTGCATTAAAGTAGGCTTAATAATACATCTTTTTTATCTATTTAATTTACTTTAGGGCAATGAGTGATGATAGGTTCGATGTTATTGTCTACCACGGTGGTGAAGTAGAGGCCCATGAAGAGGCTGTTGAAGTAGAGATTGGGGATGCTAGTGGTCTGAATAGTGATGTTGAAGTGGAAGGTGAAATTGAAGTGGAAACTATGCCTGAAAGTGATGATTCTAGCAGAGGTAAATTTGAAAATAAAACACGTCATTTAATCGAGTTATCTGATGATGAATGGCATTCAGAAGAATTACTTAGTGGGCCAGATAGCGAGAGTGAAACAACTGGGAATGAAGAAAAAAATGATGAAAGGACAGGATGTGGTCCATTCCAGACATTTGTAATGCCAAAAAGTATGGCAGATTACAAATGGGAAGTAGGAACTGTTTTTCTAAACAACAACCACTTCAAGGATGCCATTAGGGCTTATGCTATTCATGCAAGGAGAAATTTGAAATTCTTGAAAAATGATAGTAAGCGAGTTAGGGTTGGTTGTTTGGGTGCACAAAATAAATGTCAATGGTCCGCATATTGTTCCTATGTTCGTAGCCGTAAGATTTGGCAATTAAGGAAACTACTTGATGTTCATTCACCTTGGACCAAACTCTAATAGAGAATCCAAAGCTAAAGATAAATGACGTAAGACAAAGGGCTTTAAGAAAATGGAATACACATGTGTCAATATCAACAACTCGTAAAGCAAAGGCAATGACTGCAAATATAGTAGATGAGTCATTTAAAGAGCGAGCAATATAAAAGAATCTATGACTATGCACATGAATTACTAAAATGTAATCCTGGATCAACTATAAAAATTAAAGTGAAAAATGATAATGATGAAGCAATTTTTCAGAGGTTTTACTCCTGTTTAAAAGCATGTAAAGATTCCTTTGTCTTCTGTAGACCCATCATAGGTTTTGATGATGTTTTTTAAAAGGAAAATACGGAGGTGAGTTGTTGATTTTTGTGGGTAGAGATGCTAATGATTAGTTACTGTCCTTAGCGTATGCTGTTGTGGAAGTTGAAAATAAAGAAACTTGGACATGGTTATTGGAATTGCTTATTGGTGATCTTGGAGGTATTGACGTGTGTGGGACAATGACCTCTATGTCTGACCAACAAAAGGTATGTTTAATATATGTTCAATTTATTAATTTTTGTTTAATGTTGTAAGTACTAATAATCTTATCATTGCACAGGGATTAGTACCTGCCATTCAGGACCTATTACCCACTGTTGAGCACAAGTTTTGCATGAGGCATCTGTATGCAAATTTCAGAAAAAGATTCTTTGACCAAAAATTAAAGTTACTCATGTGGAAGGCTGCTAGGAGCACACACCCAACAGTTTGGGAAAGAGTGATATTAACAATTAAAGAGTTAAATATTGATGCTTACAGATACCTTATTGTTATACCTCCAAAGTATCTTTACTGTACAAATACCTGATTTCTGTACAAATACCTTATTTTTGTACAAATACCTGATTTTTGTACAAATACCTGATTTCTGTACAAATACATGATATCAATACTAACGCTATTATTTATGCAGGTTCTGGTCCAAGTCTAGATTTAGTGGTCGAGCCATATGCGACACAATTGTCAACAATATGAGTGGAGCTTTTAATAGTGTCATAGTGGATGCAAGAGGCAAACCCATAATCACCATGCTCAAGGAAATCAGAGTTTATTTAATGGAAAGGTGGGTCACCAAGAGAAAAAAGGTTACAACTTTTGAAGGAAACATTTGTCCCAAGGTCCTTGACAGACTACATAAGGAAAAGGAGTTAACCAAATATTGGATCCCAAAGTTAGGTTTTTGTCTTTTTTTAACACAGTCAACTTATTCGTGTATTGATATGTGTAATGATATTTGCAGTTGGTCAGGAGAAAAGCTATTTGAAGTGAGGCACTTATCCATGGTTGGAGATAAGTACACAGTGAATGTGGATGCTCAACATTGCAGCTGTAGGAAATGGCTTCTGACTGCTATCCCTTGCTGCCATGCTATTGCAGCAATGAATTTCATCAATGTCAATGCTAAGGACTTCATACCAATCTGTTTCAGGAGATCCACCTATGAAGAAATATATCAATCCATCATCTTTCCAATCAATGGTGAAGTCTTATGGGAAAGAACTCCCTACCCTGACGTCCATCCATCACATAAGAGGATCTTACCAGTAAGACCCAAGAAAAAAAGAAGGTTGGAAGAGTGGGAGTTGAGAAAGGATAACACACAAATCAACAAAGGAGGTCATAGAAAAAAATGTAGCATATGCCGTCAGATTGGACATAACAGGAACAAATTCCCAGATAAGCTTGTGGATGAGCAGACAGCAACACCTGCTGAGACTGCACCAGATGCCCAAACTGCTGAGAATGCACCAACTGCCGAGAATACACCAACTACTGAAACTCAAACAACTCAACCACCAAGGAATGAAGTAGAGAGTCAAGCAACACAACTACCAACACTAGAAGAGCCATCTCAGCAGTTTAGGATGAAATTACAGATTAGGAGGAGACCATGATAGCAGCTACAAACGTCTTAGTTATTTTTTAGAATTTCTGATGTAGAATTCATTATTGATGTACTGCATTTTGACTTTCCTTAAACTTCGTTCAGTTTCACTCTTGCCAAACATTAATGTAGTGCATTTTGATGAGGATGAATTAACGTTATGAATTTAACTTCTTCCAGACTTATATCAATTTAATTTTTCTCAAACTTAGATCAATATCACTTACTTCAATGTTCAGATTAAGATGTCATTTTGAACATGTTGGGACTAATATCAACATAATCAAACTAATTCATTTCTTCATTTAAGAATAGTACAAAATAGATTTTAAAAGATTACACACAATAACAGTACGAATAATACAATAACAACACAAGTGAACCCTATTACTAATTGCAGCATCTTTTCAGCAACCTTCAATGACTTCTCCAAATCATTAATCTGCCTCATTTGTGTCATGATGATGACATCCTTTTCATCAACACCACCATTTGAAAAAGTTGCAACCCACATTATTGGAACCACCACTCTGTAAATCAATAAACCAAAAGTTAAAACATATTTATTATTAACACAAAAATAAAAACAGATTGTACCCAAAATTTTCTACCAATATTCTTTGGAGTTCTTGTCATCCTCAAAGTTGCCATCTCTCCGCAATTACAAATCAGAGTTAATTCGTTTCTCGTTGAACCACCAATAGTGCACGAAGTGATACAACACAATTGTCTCCAACAATTACAGCCAGAGGTAAAGGAAGAAGATTGGGACCGTAACATACCTATATAATGAGATTGCAGGAAGAAGAAGATTGCAGCAACACCAATTGGGAATTGAGGAACAAGATTGCCAAAACTCACCAACTGCCCAAACATTCCCTACCAAAACCCTAGCTCAGTTATTTATCCTCAAATATCTAATTAAGCCACCTGTACAGTACACGTAACACACCCTAATACAAATCGTGCCACATGTACAATGTTCCGTTAATGATTTAAACGGTGTTACAGACAATGACCAAATAAAACACGAATTGCGAAAATGAGGATCATTTTAAACATTCTGTAAAAATGAAGACCATTTTAAACATTCTGTGAAAATGAGGACCATCCGCAACAAACACTACGAAAATGAGGACCAAAAAGTATTTAAGCCTATTTTCTAAAAAGAAAATTCAAAGTAAAACTGATATGAAATATGAGTTTTTTTAGTAGTGGATGGAGTATAAATCACGAAATATTTATATAAATAATATACATAAAGATTAAGTTGAGTAAAATTGGTGATTTTAAAAATTTAAATGAATTTTTAATAATTTTAAAATTGGGTTAACCTCTCTTTACCGGTCTAGAATCCATATCTTTAGTTATTAATTTCAGTAATACTAATAGTTACTTTTTAGTAACTATTTTTTTATGTATTTTTTTATTGTTTTTCTCTTTTAAAATCAATTAATCTTACTTTACTAATTTGACCGACTATCTAGACAATAAATTACCCACCATAAAAATATAAAAAATAGTAAAATTTATTTATTTTTATAACTGTTTTCTATGGATACATTTTTATAGTTTTACTAATTAACTTTAAATAGTAAATTGATATAAATATTTAATTTTCATCATTATGTATCATAAGAAAAAAAAAACTACCATAGGTCGCGAAAATTATAAAAACCAAAAAAAAGGTAACGAATATAAAATTATATATTTGAAAAAATAAATAATCTATGATGGTCATGTAATTTTTTTAATCTAATCTTATAATCCACGGGCTAAATGGATTGAATCGAATACATAGTTGAACAAACTTTCATGTTATCTAGTTTTAATACGTTTCTTTTTACATCTTTTTTTTTATTACCTTCAATCTATTTTGAAATAACTTTTTTAAATCTTAGAAAGTCTATTTCAAAATAAATGAGATTCCATCCAAAAAATTATGAAGTATAGGAAGTTTAACAGCCCCAACTTAATATGCTTGATTTAAATGAACTGGATGGAATCAATTAAATATAAATCATATGAATTAAAAAGCATAATTTTGATTAAAAATTATATGAATTAAATATTGGTATCTGGTAATGATGGTGAAGATAACAGAGTAGAATGTGAGAATGGTCAAAATTCTAGTTTCTCACATGGTTTAGCAGAGGCCAGAGGAAACAAAATAAGTAATTCTGGGTCACTGTAACCTGGTTTTGCACGTGGTGATGGATGCAAATAAAATCTCCTTTCTCTGATAGCTTTCTCTTCTTCTTCTGTGTTCAATTCATGCATCACCGACTCTTGTTTCTTTTCATTCTCCATAATGCTCAAATGGGAGAACAAGGTCGAAGGGGTGGTGGGGCTATGAAGAAGGCTTGAACTTCCTGATCCAGGACTCGGAGGAAAGCTACAACTTTTTGATGACTTAGAGGGTGAAGAACATGCACCTGTTTTGAAATGCAAAATGGGTTTCACAATCTCAAGCTTTGGCTTCATGGATTTCCTTCTCTCATGGAGTTTTGAGGTTGTCCTTTTCATGGTCGAAACCTTTGCAGACTCTCCTACTTTTGGTTCCGATGGACCTGTCAAACGTTGTACCACTTCCCTGAATGCATCTGAGTTTGTCTGAACAAAGGTGGTCAGTGGCCTGCAATCTGATGCTGCACCATGGATCGTTGCCTTCTCCATTCTCATCACTACACTTTCACAATGAGAACAATTACAATCACTTAGCATATTATCATGTATATGCACTTTTCACTGCGTTGTTACGTGTGGTATATGTATATATGATTTGAGATCCAGGGATAGACAGTGTGAAAATATGCAGAGTTAAATAATTGATGATTCGTGATGACCCACATCTCCTTGGAGAATGAGAAAACCAAATGTTTTGTGTTCTGTCCAAAGCATGTCATATCAAATAATTCTGGGAATGGGATAAGGTTAACGAGTTAAAGAAGGTTTCCTAGGAGCTGTGTCCATAAACACGGGACATGTATGTGAAACTCCACAACATACAAATGTCCCTCAATAATGTTCTAGGTGGAGGGTTGGCATTTATCGAATCAACCCTCAAAACCATGCTGAACTGTGTTTTTCTTATAATAGGATGTGGATCAGATTTTGCACCTCATAACACTATTAAGGTCTTAGAATTGGACTTGCCTGTTTTTTTTCTTTTACTCTAACGTGACATTTTTTACCTTCAAACAGGTAACTCACAAATAATGTTCTTTTGAGGTTTTCTATATGGATCCAGCTTGAAAAAAGGCATTCCATAAAACTTCAAGAAACTATCTATACAAAAATGAAAGAATGACACCGATTGAAACTCTTAAGAGTTATAACAATTAACAGAGGTTTCATGAATAAAACAAGACATGTCAAACTTGAAATCATAAGAAGATGTTGTGGCCTACCTAAGGTAAGAAAAACGATGGTGTTGCGTTGTTGTTGTGTCTGAATGTGCAGAGAAGAGAATGAGTTGAGAGAGAAAGGAAAAGGAAGAGGAAGAATAAAAAGTGTGGAAGAGAGGGGAAATGGAAGTGAGTGTAGTTAAAGATTTCTGGTACAAAGGTTGGAAAAGAGTTGAGACAGAGAATCTCTGACCTCAGAAAAGTAGTCATAGTATTAGCTTTGCCACATCAACTACCTGTTGTAAAGGGCAATCTACCCTATCACTTTCCTTCTAGTTACTGCCAAAAATGGATTATCTTAACTCAAATTCGAAGAAAAAACAATGATTCTTAAGAGAGACAACTTGAGTATTTTTACCTTTTTTAAGATACCTGTCGTATACCATCATCTGTCCACAACCATTTCTTTTCTCATCTTTCTTATCTGCCAAATTCTTCTTAAATTGGTTACAACCTACCAAATCACAACTACGTTAAAATGAAACTATGAAACAATAAATACAATTTCTTGCTGTAATTTGAAAATGCCATCACATTATATTTCTTACACGAGGAACTTGCTTCTCTAGGGAAAAACACAACAACAAACATAAATATTAACTGGTGAAAGAAAAAAAATACAATATTTATTACATTGTTGAATACAATACAACCTTTAGAAGATCTTCATTAATAGGTACTGAATCAACAATATGAGAGCATGAAAATCTTAAATTTTTTGGGTTTTTCTTATTTATATATACTACTTAACTTTCCTTTATATATAATGTAAGACTTTTGATTTCCATCACAAAAGCCATTGATAACCTAAGTGGTGTATTCCACTTCATCTAAATTTGGTGTTATACATAAAATCAGTCACATGAAGAAGTTGATATTGCACAATCACATATATATAGATACATTCATATTTTATTGTACATTTAAAACATTTTAAAGATATTCTATTTTCATTTTTTTAAATTATAATAGATTGAGATCAATATACATAATTGTTTAATTTTTTTATTTTTTTTAATTTGACATTTGTGTATTTTTTTTTTCTTAACCTTTTTTATATATTATTTTCTTATTCTAGTTACAATAAATTATACATTTTTAACTTAACTCTTCGTAATTTTTATTTCTGATTTTAAAAATTAAATTAACATATTTTGGTTTGATTCATATTTTTTCTGATTATACAATGTTTATTCAATTAAATTAAATAATTGAATTGATTAATCGTTGGAACTTAAATATGAAGTTAGAGCATCATCTTTCATTTTTCAATCCCTCTCATTTTTTTAATCTGATTGTTTTCTCTAATTCTGTTTTAATTTTCAAATTAATTTGTAAAGAAAAAATATTAAAGATTATATATAGTAAATATATACCATTTTGACCTAAGTGTGTTCTGTGTTAGAGAAAATTTAAACAAGACATATAAAATCAGTAATAAAAGAAGAGAGAATATGCAATGTCCTTGTCTTCAAGAACTAAATTTCTGATTTATGGCTCTTCCTTCTTCGACTCAGAACAATCACTCTAATCATTTATCTTTTGTTTATTTTTCTGTATTTATCCTCTCTTTTTCTGCTATGTGCAACACACCCTATCATCAGATACCATTGAACTTGGTTTCTGGGTGAGAAAGTGAATACTTTTCCATGAGCTTAGATAGTCCCTTGTTAAAACTTTCCTCCAACTCCACCTTTTCCTCCCAGTGCCTCCGCATCATTGCAGCAACATTCTCTTTATGAGCTTCTCGAAGTTTCTCCTCTTCAGCAACAAAGTTTTCCATTTCTTTATCTTGAAACTCAACAAATTTTAGATATTCATCAACCCTATCATCCAAACAAACCAAAATCAAAAGACAAATTTAAATACTACAACTGCACAACCTTAACAACTCACCAACATTGTCTTATATATGTATTTACATCTCTTAATGAAATTTGGTTTGGTTGAAATAATGCACAAGAATTAGTCCTTACTTGACTCTCCCTTCCTCTTCATTTAAGGGGCTGGAACATAATGGCTTCACCTTCTCACGTTTCTCCTGCTGCATCCTCTCAAACTCTTCTTCCTTTGCAGCCCTTGAATCGTGAATGATTCTGATCTGCTCCTTGAAAAATTGTTCTTGCATGTACATCTTTCATTCACACAAAGTATCAGAAGATACCAAGAAAAAAAGAAGAAATGTTTCATAAGCTAGAAAAGAAAACAGTATAAACCATCAAACAGTTTGTCACTGACTGCCAACAGTTACCTCTTCCTTGTTCTCTTCGTGTTGCATTTTAGTTCTCAACCTCACAATGCGATTTTCCTCCATTGTCCTTCGCAGCTTCTCGGTCACTATATCCAAGGATTCTTCGAGAGCTTTTGTTTGTTTTTGTTTTCTGACATCCCTGTCCTTCAAATAAACAAGTAGCTGGTTGTCCTCACTCATTTGCCGAAGTTGGTTTACGACCATATCCTGGTATGATCTCATGTCATATTTCAGTCTAGATTTACCTGAACACAATTTTACATAAAAAGACACCCCAGATAAAAGTCAACATGCTGTCTCCATAGAAGACATCAAAAACCAGAAAAAGATTAAGGAAAAGAACTAAAAAAGAAACCTTGGCAGTGTCTGTTGAAAATGTCCAGGTCTTCTTTTACTGCCATGTAGCCATAGAGCTGTCTCCGGCCACCAGGGAGAAATAATCTCCGGTGGTGGCTAAACCAGGCATCTCTGTCAGTTCCTTGTTCTGCAAAGTGTTTGTGAAGACGCTCAGCCTCGAGATAACCTATAGCTGAGGCTTCAAATATCAAAACACTCAACCCTCGATGACCATGGGGGCCATAAGAGTGTCGAGCTTTCACAGCATCGTAAGTGCTGAAATAATTAAGAAGCTCTTGGTTTCCCATACCTAGCCACTGCATATCAAGAAAAAAATAAACATGTAACACAAAACCCAGAACCACTTCAGGAAAAGTAACTGATGATCACAAGAGGTTAACATAAAAACAATACCTTGTCATTTTCATCCTGTTCTAGTCTTGTGTTCTGAACGACAACCATTGGAGGCCAAACGATTTCATGATCTTTGTCCTCATCTTTCAAGCCTTTCCACATACCAAACACTTCCCCTGGTGGAATTACTGCAGTGCCTCTTCTGAGCAATTCCTCATCCAAAAGCTCTGCAAACTCCCTGTGGATCTTCACCCTTTTTGACCCTTTTGTTTTGGCATGAGTAATCAGAGGCTGAAGCCCTCTGTACCAATCAATGGCACCAGGACCACCTCGACAAGCCGGACAGTGCCACTGTCTTTCTGGTTCGTTAATCTTATCAATTGTTAGGCTATCAAAATTCTCGAAGAAAACCTTAAACCATTTGTTCTTCTTACGAGTCTCATGGCTCTTTTGACTAGCATCAGAATCATAGTCATCACTCATTAGATCCTCATCAGTATCTTCCATTGCATCAAATCCCTCCTCCCCCTCTTCATCAACACCATCATTCTTCACAGGGGATTCTTCTCTAATCTCATCCTTTACCATGCTATCATCACCCCGTTGCTGCATGGAACCACTTCTGGATTGCCAATTCCACCCATGCTCCAAGGGAGGTCGAATTAATGTGCTAGAAATCACATTGCTGCTGTCAGATTTACTTGCATTTAACTGGGTCCTTGCATTTCCTTCTGCAGTTCTTCTAAAGTTAGCATTTTTGGAATGCCAAGGATTTCCATTTCCAGTTCCAGTTCCAGTTGCAGAACCAGAAGCCCTTCCAACTCCTCCATCATACCCAGAAACCGGAGGACTCCATGGTTTTGCAGCACTGCTTTTGGCTCTATTCTTGGATTTCCTTGAATACACCACCCACTCACCATCATCTTCTCCTGACTGAAGGTTAACATCATGACTCAATTGCTCAACTTTTGGAAGAGACTCTGATGCATTTTTCCCTTTGGAAGAAGAATCACCATTGGTTGCCACAGTGGAAGATCTCCCACCTCTTTTTGAACTCATTTTCTGGAACACAATTGTTGTACCTCGTCAATCGTCCACAAAAACATAGAATTCATATTAAACAAATAATGATAGTATAAAACACACGATTCCCAACAAAGATTTTCATTTGTTTTCAGCTTGATTAAGTTTTCTAGTATTATAATATATAATACCACATACGAACACAGATTAGTTATAGCAGTTTAATTCACCGAATCAGAATGATTAGTTAGAGTGACACACCATGCACCATGTTGGTTACTTTCAAGTGCAGTTATCTTGACAGATAAAGCAATACTGATATACACTATAAGCAATAATCCCCCCATTAAAGGGGTTAACCATTGGCCTCAATTCCAACCATTAAAATAATGTTTCATCGAGAAAAAATAGAATCAAATTCGTGTACATTAGTTGTTTGTTGTCAGTTTAAAATACTTTATGAAACATATCCATCAGCAATAAAGTAAATGCATTTACAATAAATAGAAAATAATTACTGCTATAATTTTAAGATGATTATTATAACATTCAGAAAACTAATTTTCTCTGATGATTTAAGTACAGTTGATCCTATACTATAAAAAAGAAATCTTTGCAGTACTTATACTTAAAACATCATATTTTACTCTTTACTCGTACTGTTTTAATCTCTTCTTCCACTTGTGATAAATAAAAGGATTAAAAATGACATATACAAAACTAAATCGAGAGTTTTTTTATTATAGAAACAACAGGAGAGGTTTTTCTTAAGAATAGCAGTAAATGAGCAGGTAAATTTGAAGTTTGTCTAATTAAGTGCATAAATGGCCTATTTTCAGTTACATTCAGTTTGTCGGGTATGGGAAAGTTAGTTGTATCTTTCTGTTCTCAGTATGGAACTGACGTTTCTGATCCATGAATGAAAGATGATTCTTTTCTGCTTAAATTGGTTACTATACAGATATATCAGTATCAGGTAACTCATGTAGAAGAAGAAGAAAAGGAAAAGTGAAAAGGAAAACGGATTAAGAGAGAAAGAGAAGGTTGGAGAAGAAGAAAGAAGATGGTACCTCAGACTCAGATCAGAAGGATCGCAGGTTGTTGGAAGAAGAACAGAAGAGCTAAGTGAACTTAAAGTTGACTCGCAATCTTCTCTCATATGTTGTTGTGTTTTCGGACTTTAAATTTTTATCAAATTTTATTTTTCGGAAGTTTTCACGTGCGTCATAAATTTCAACGCTGTCAGATCCACCCAATCATCTACGGAATCTATCTATTACCTGTTATATCAGATTGCATTTTATGCTGCTATTACCTGTTTATTTAGTTATTACACTTAAGTTTTCTATGCTTTGTACTCTAGTAATAGAGTGCGACAATATTATTAATTTAATATTGTTGTTTTAAAAACCTTGTTCATGATAATTTTAATTAATTAACCGTTTATATTTTTACAATTGTGTTAACTGCTGTTTTAAGGTATTCATTAAGGAATTAAAATTTTAAAATTATATAAGAACTTGTTATAAAGTCATAAAATAGTGTACTTGTTAGCCATAAAGACACAAGAAATTAGGTGAAGTGTGCTTTTTAAAAAACTTTTAACATTAATACACTTCTTTCTTTAAAAGATATATATTTTGATAGATAGAAAATTTCTTCATTTGGAAAAAATAAAAAAGAGAAAAACAAAATATCAGCTGATATCTAGGTATAGTTTTTGGAAACCTCTATTTTATAGAGATCAATTTATACAATAAGTAATCTTTATAGGATTTCTAGTCAAATATTCAAACATTATTTTTACTTATTTCTCTAAGTATGTTTTTTTTTTAATCTCTTTACACATATATACAATCACAGGATTAGTGAAAAGATATTAAAACCTGCAAAGTCAAAGATAAACAAGTATAAAATTTAAGTTAGAGTTTCTTAATTAAAATAAGGATAATGAAGTTCAAAGTGTGTCTTCTAATTATGGATCCAATTATCTTATTTTATTTTTGACAATATATTATTTCATTGTAAATGCTTAAAAACAACATAGAAAATTACAAACAATACGTAACCATAAACATTTAACTTTAATTAAAGTTTGAATAGTCTATACTGTATAGACTAGTCTAGATATAAATGTAGATCGTCTAATCCCACATTTAAACAATACATCCTAATGTTGAGACTTTGTTAAATATCTTAAAACATGTTTATTTGTACATTAATCTCTAAAGAGTTTGAACTATTTTTTGTTTTTTAATAATGCCGTTTTACATCCTAAAAATGCCTTAAAATAGAGTTAGCCATTTTCCTATTTTCTTATAATTATATATATAGAAATAAATCTCTAATTATATTAAACTAATGTTATAACTAACCATCCAACTATTTATTTATCGACTGAGTATAATACATTTCAAATATCAATTTTATAATATAGCAATAATATTTTAAATTAGCTATCATTTTACAAAAGGTAATGTTACATTAACTTTTTTTTCAGAACAACCTTTAGTTAATACTCCATATAATACGTTAGAAATAAATAAATAATTAATATATATATATATATATGAGAAAGTTATTACATAATAGTTTTATAAAATTGAAATTATTAATTGACTTTCCAATGTATGCGTCAAAACCATGAACGTTATGTAAAAATAATAAAAAATAAGTGTAATTAATGAAAAGAGAAGTTGTGACCATTTTTTTGTCACGAAACATGTTCCATACATAATCTCAAATCTGACAACCGAATACAAGAAAGTTATGACGATATAACACGTCATCTAATCATCACATCATACATCTATATACACAGATTTTTACTATAATTTAATTTAATATAAAATAAATTAATGTAAAAGCATTTTACATGGGCAGCAAAACTAAAAATTTAGATTTTCTGCTAGTTTTTTTTTTCTGTTCCATTATTATGTCTTAATATTGACGTTTTAAAATATATTAAAAAAATATTTAAAATATTAATATAATATAATTTTAATATTCAGCAAAAGAAAAATACAAAAAATTTAATAAAGAATCTGAACTCCAGAACTGAATTGTAAAATCAGTGTCTTAAATATAATTAGAAAATTGTGAAAAGAATAAGAAATGAATTACACTTACACCTACCAAATACCAGTAGTGATCATATATACATGTTTATTCCCTCGTGATTGGAGCATATATTCCTATCTAGTTAACAAATAAAAAATAGGGAATAAATACTCCCAAAGAATGGTTCCATAGAGTATCAAACGGGGAAAAGAATGGTTACAGTGAATTTGCACCTGAATTTCTCTGCTGCAGAGGTAGCAGAACAACGGAGTCTACTGGTACAGCTCTCATTTCACTCCGCTGCATCATAAATAGGAATACACACCAATTGATCTTGTAATCAAAGAGATGATCGCATCGTTTTCTTAAGTTTCTTGTCAAAGAGAATGTATCGGAACTCGATATTAATGCTAAAACATTGTACAACATAATGCCTTACTGATCCAACGTAGAATGTTGATGCTGCCAAAGATTTTGCAAGTACCGTTTCCCCAACCCAAGTTGAACAACAGAATGGTATTCCTGTTATTGAACTATTCATGTTGAGAAACTTGAAGCCAGCCTGGAATCCATTATACGCTGAAACACACCCACAAAACTTACAATTTACATAATTTTCATCTAATCATGACTGGTGGCCATGGCTTCAATTTTCTTGGGATTATTTCATTCGTAAGGTTATTGCCTGACGATTAGCCACCACTTTCAAATCCTTTACTTGAATCCTTGGAACTATAAGAAATGATACAGTTGCTCCATCAATCCATCTTCCATCTTTACTTAAGAAACCCACATTGAGTTGGATCCACCACCTAAGAAAGGGACCTGGGGCTATAAAGTGGTTAAGTAATCCATCAAGTCTAAAATGGGCTGAACCACGAGAGATCCGAAATACCACTTTCTACTCCAAACTTAATCAACCCAGGATGAGTGTTCCTAATCACTTTCTTTTGAAAGTTCAACGGCTTCGCTCTTTGCAAGTTGAATATCTGCTACTATTTATATCCAAGTGTCGCCTACATTTTACGACCCGAAGCAAGAATTACAAGTCAAAAATAGTTCACATGTTTCTTTATAATCAATTTTTTACCTTAAAGATTTTGTATAAAATGCTCTTATTGACAGCTCCATAATCACTTTTTCTTGCTCCCAATGTAGCTCCTTGCAGAAGCTCAACTGCTATGAATCGACCTGACTCCAGAGTATATCAGCATATTCCTTCTCCTCTTCCTTCTCCTGTTCAACATAATTGGTTGCTTCCAGTTCTTCTGGAAGCTCGACAAATTCCTCTTCATCATCAAGCTCTTCCATCATTTCTTCTTCTGTACGTTTCTCGTTCTCTCGCTCAGCAAGTTCAACCATAACCTCCCTCATAGCCTGCTTTGTAGCTGGCCGATCACTAGATCCATATTTAGGAGCAGGCACAACAAACGGCAGAATTATATCCTTTAATTCTGTGCTTTTAACTTTAGGACGACCATTATTTTCTGTAGGAGGAAAAGTAAATATAATCCCAAGTTCATAATTGCAAATGTGAAGCCCACAATTCACAGAAGGGTCCTCCTTTTTAGGTCCTTCAGCTTTTATCCTAAATGGGTTTGAAATCTGTCGCCCCCAGGCAGCAGCACTAAAATTATGAGACCCACAGTATACCCAACCAACGGAAGGTGCATCCCTCCCAGACCAGAAGCATCTACGCACCACCTGCGCAAACCAATTTCAATGAAATCACTTCAAACATACATTTGTTATGTGGGGAGGAAAAGCAGAGATTGGTTTAGTAATTGAGAAGCTAATCACTCAAGTCAAATCCTATATGTATTTAGTATCTGAAAAATAGATTAATGTAGGAACTCGGTGACAACCATATGAATGAGTACAATTCATACAAGGGGTCTCTGAAATCTTGTTCACACAAATAGAGTAAAAATGCATCGAAAGCAAGCCATTGATATTGTGCAATAGAATACAAAAGACATGACAAAAGCTCATCCTACAGACAGATAATGCTGTCATTTTCCATAGAAACATGAGTGCCATGTTCAAATACGAAGAACTGGTGCACTTACAATAGGAAAATAAATGGCAGGAAAGCTCCAGAACACTGATCATCACAACAAAAGAAGCCAAAAATCTAGCATAATAAATACTGCACTCAGATGAAATCAAACAAAAATAAATAAATGATTCACGGATTGGATAAATTATAGCTTCATAGCAAGCTCATTGATACCACCGTTATTGCATGTAAACTAACACTTTAAAGATTAAAATGAGATCGACAAACTGCACCCGGGAAGTGCCTAAACTAGAAATCCTTTAATTGTTGTACTCATAAAATGTGAAACCCATTCAAATAACCTAAGCGTGTTCATCAATTTGAACCCATTCTAATTCCGATTGAAGAATTATTAGTTGCCAATTTCCCTATCAAAACTAGAGATGGGGAATGACAGGACACAAAGAGGAAAGAGGTACCCGAATCCCTCAAACTCAACTTTTCCTTAACACAGGAAGAATAAATGCGTACAGCAACTATTTAACTTGAGAATATTTTCCATAACAAGAATACATACATGATACATCAATATAAATCCATATGAAGTAATTTACCTTAATATGCATTGGATGCCCTATTCTTTCAGGCGGATGAGGAATAGCATCACGAAGTATATCTAAAGTCTTCAACCTTTGCCATGTTTTCTGTTCAAAAGTAGAGAATCGATTATGCATTGTTCACACATAATTACAATTTATTTATACAAACCAAGTCAAAACTTTACCCCTTCCGAAGATAACTTTGAAAACAATTTCTTAAAAAAGAGATAATACCAATAAAACGGTCACGAACTAAATGGTATTCACATTTGTGATGAAAAAGTTTCAATACTAACCATTTGAAAATGGTTAGGGAAGGGGAGCGTATTCGCTGACTCAATATATTCCTTTAAAATAACCCTTTGAAAATGTGTTTTACACATGTTAAGCGAGATTAACTTATCCTAAATAGGGACCTACAAATTGTCCCATGCAATCTTTGTATGAATGAGTGTGTGGCTGTCTCTCCCCGTGATCTTGTCACAAGGTTACCCAAGGAATCTAGCATAAAGAAAATCATATCACCTCTGTGAAGCAAAGGATATATCTTGAAGGCAAAATCCCATTGTAAGCATTCTTCACTCTTTCAATAGTGGGAAATAGAATCCTAACAGAAGGATTCTTTAGTTCTTCACTAGCACTCCAGCAGCCCCACTGTCAAACCATCATTAAACTATTGAATTAAAAAAAGAACAATCTAAACAAATCATGCCTCTTGTAGAAAAGATGTAAAAAAAAAATTCAAGGGAATCTAATGAAAGAGCAAAGGCCTTCGGATTACTTCAGGATCAGACTCTTCAGAGTCAAAATGTTGCAATGATTTCTTCCCGACAGCAGACGAGAAAGCAGCAAGAAATTTTGAATTGATGGATGAACCAATAGAAGATGCACCTAATGGACAGAAAAGGAGTCAAACAATATTGTCCAGAAGATTGAAAACAGAACGACGAGGTCATCTTATCGATTTTGACCTGTAATTAGTAGGGTTGGCATTGTACTCAATAATATTAAAAAAAAAACACTTACTGCAAATAATTTCAGACTTTAATGCTTCGGGCCATTTGTATCGATTTAGAATCTGGTAGAAAAAAAGTAATAATAATTATTCATAACTGGATCTTTCAAAATTATTTATAGCATAAACATCGTCATTTACATGCAAAATCAAGAATGTTTGAGTGACAAAGAAAGAGAAACTCGTAACTATACTTCAAGATAACAAAAGTAGAAAAAGAAATCAAACTTAACCTTAATTTCAACGGTAAACTAAGTGTGACTATCTCGATCTATTAGAAATTAGAAATAACAAGCCTTATAAGAAATATTTCCGCCATATGCCTAGCCAATGAGACATCTTAAAACCTATCCTTCACAACCAAAACTAGACATTTGAATAGTTAAACTTACATGTTGCCTACCATAGAGATTAGATAGGCTCCCATACCATCTCAGAAATGAGTTAAGCCTAACTTCATTAAGAAAGTAGCTCAATAGAGAAGATTGTACAAGTCTTATATGGGGCATTTTGGCCAATTTCATATTGAATGTGGAACATCTTAATACAATCAATGCAAAAAGATCTTCCTGGTCCGGCACCACTTACCTCTTGTAGTCTCCAAAGTCCATAACATCTTTCAGTGGAAGCAATGAGTGAGCAAAAGGCCACCATATGTTCGGATTGCATCATCTTTGACATATCTTTAAAATAGTGCCCCTGCAAAGTTACAATGCCTCAAAAATCATGTAACATAAATGAAGGCAACCAACAAGTAATCCTCTCGAAGACACATCCAACACACCTCTGAGACATTTAGTATTAGTTGAACTTTCTTAGAGTTTTCTCCCATGGCAGCAGCAAGTGCCTCTTTTGCACAAACATATCCAGAAAACGTGAAGAATCCGGCATCCCAAAGAGGAGAAACCCATTTTGCAACATCTCTAGGCAGAAAACCAAGTTGAACACAGTCTACCGAAAGGAACAAAAACAATCGATATTATTATGGGTAGCCTGAAAATATGAAAACCCTATCCACCCGCTATACAGGCATGTCCAAAACAACAATAACAATATAACGAAAGTTCAAAACACATTTAAGAAAAACAGAATAAAAAATTAATTTGAAAATCCTGAGATGAATGGAGAATCGAATGTAAATATAATGCAAAAGGAATTCACATGTCACGTAGCTTTTACCTCCCTCAAAAGCTTGATCAGGATTGGGAACAAGAACAATAACAGCATTTTCATCAACAGACGCAATGGGCTTTCTTCTTAAAACAATCTCCAACTTCCCATAAGCATTCTTACAGGACTTTCCAAGGAATGAAGCCAGTGATTTTAGTCTAGCACTGTTTGAGTCCACTACAGTGCGGAAAAGATGGCTCACACCAACCACAGATGCCACAACTGAACCAAGAAACTTCAAAACAGAAAAGAAAAAAAAAAAATATGAACAGAAATTAGCATCTTTCAGAGTATAAATTGTAGTCAAAGAATCCATAGAAGAAGTAGCTTCACCAAAGTCACCAAATGATCACATGGCTAACAATATTAGTGCTGGAATTCAATATTAAACCAAGATATCCTACTAGCATCACCTTAACCATAAGTCGGCGTTTAAGGGTATAACATTCCAACCCAAGCTAGGTGGATATAGTTCGCAAATATTAAATTTAAAAGAACAAAAATGATACTTTATATCAAAAAATAAATACAGAGGCAGTGGCAAGGGCAGTCAACCAGTGCTGAAAGAAGCAATATCATTGAATGACATACTTGAGTACTTACAACAGGAGAGGCCTGAAAAGATTCTGACAAAACAGAAGTTCTATAAAAGTGAATTCCAGGTACTGAAGCAACAAGATGTCCTGTAGCGCCTCCAAAGTCATATTTTGTCAGCTGTGTAATCCAGTGAGCCTGACTGGGTACATTAATAACAAGAGATGCCATAAACCCAGCCAATTGAGCAGCAAAATCACATTTTGATTGATGAATGTCAGCATTGCCAATTTTTTGGAAAAGCGATGAAAAATCAACAGAAGTAGCATGAGGGAAATCTTGCCACCATATAGTGTTAGTCACACTGTTCCACTACACAACCATGAAAAATTGAAAAATTAATCAATAGTTTTGCCATGTTAGTGAATAATGACATACAAACAAGGAATAGTTGTAAACCTACAATCAGCATGACTAAGGATACCTATTAAAATGCTAATACACATAATTTTACATGATACAAATGTTGCTATTACAGGCTTCAAAGTTTAAACTAGGGAAACTATGGTAAATGCAGTAGTTGATGTCTTACATCTAAACATTTTACAAGAATAATTCTGAGTCCTCCAATGTTTGTATACAAGTATCATGTAAATTAACTTATTTGATTGTGGTGGACAATAAAAGTTTTTTTCTGCCTTCTTATGTTTTGATTATTTCATTATTTCACATTATTGCTCCAAACAAATTTTGCACTGTTTTTATAGTGTATAAAATGATCCAAAAAAGAACATATTTATATGTCAATGAATAATGAAATATAAAGGACAGTAAATACAAGATGAAGTATAGTCATTGGGTTACTATATACATATACATACATGCATATATGTATGTATCCAGAGAGATAGCGAGAATGTATCTAGTGAGAAAATCATTTTTATTTGAGAATACGAATAGATAAGTTGGAATGTACAATCATACATGAATGGTCAAAATTAAAAATTTCTTAAAAGCTATGTGACTTTTTAAAATATTCACAGAACTTGTCTTTTAATCTTTGACTATTCATGGTAAGACCCAACAACTAATATATATTTTCCTCGGGAGAAAATACTCTCCGGTTGATATGGCATCAGGTGAGAGGTGTGAGCAAGAGGAGTATATTTCAACCATATAATATCGAAAGAGATGGTTAAGACTAAAACTAGCTAAACAATTTTCACCATCCATATGTGGTTGTATGCCCAAAACCTACTCCTCTCATCCGACTGGATATGTCCCCCCGTATGTGTGCGTTATGTTCTATTAATTCTTTAGTTTTGAGAATCAATATAGTTTTGATGTCACAGAATAAGACAATGAAGGATTTGGTCAAGGGAAAGCATGATGGATGTAATAACAAAACATAAGGCAGAAACCATGGTTGGAGAATAAATGTCGACACCACACTCTGATATAGTGTTTGGAACACTCTCTACTATTGGCTGAAATTTATTGCAAATCACAATTTTGTGGATATAATCTTGTTTAATGAAATTCATTAGAAATCACAACTTTTTAGAGTCTCACATCTTATTGAGTTTCAATCCTATTTTTGTAGTTTTCAATAATTTTTAACCGATAAGGATATGTGATAGAGAATATGCTCCTAGCACTCCTCTCGGTTGGAGAAGAGTATTCTGGCATGATAGGAGAGCGAAATGGGAAGGAAGGGAAGGATTTGAAAGAGCAAAGAATTTTGAGGAGAGAAGGTTAGGAAGGCTTCTATCTTGGAGAAGAGCTGCTAGCTGCAGACTGTGGGGTTTTGTTAAGCACTGCATACTTGTAGTGTCACTGTATAGTGTACCTTCCATAGGTTTCTGATTCTAGTGTCGCTTAGTTCCGATCAAAGAGTCACTGAGTATAAAAGTATTACTGAGTTTTGCACCAAATCAGTATAAGTAATAATAATTCAAATACTACATAAATTATGATATTTCAGTATTATTATTCTTACTGTTTGTTAATATAGATACCAGAACACCTTACTACTCCTAAGCTAGAAACATTTCATCTTGTGAAGGCAATAAGCTATCAGGTATGTGATGTCTAAATAAACAATGTAAACAAATGAACAGCGAAAACACATTTTCTCTTCAATTTATCAGGTAAAATCATGTATCAATGTCAATAACTAAAAGTTAGGTTATTAGAATACCTGCTTTTCCACCAAATTAGCAGATGTGATAACAATTCGAATGCTACCTTTTCTTTGTAAAACAATCAACTTTGGATGATGGCAAGCAATCCCTTGTCTCTTGCGGTCATTACCAAATGCTATGGTTTCGGGGAATTGGGGATACCTAATATCCAACAAGAAAGACATTCACAAATAGGAGAAATAAAGTAGTGAATCGCAAGGGCGTAATTTAAGCTACATATCTCCCTCACCCTCGAAAAAAAAAATTCAAAGAAATCAAAAGAAAAAAAAAACTTACACTACAACTAGGTTAGGATAATCCTGGTAAGGCACAGATACTCTTTCCTCGGGTTTTGAACTCCAACATCTCTCGGTATTATGACATGCAATCGTAACTGGAAGGTGAAAAGGAATCTTGCAATATGTCAAGAACCTAACAAGACACTTCAGTTAGGACACATTTCCAGCCAATCTAAAACACATAATCAATCACAAGTAAAGATACAACAATAGGAAACACAAGCAAAAAACAAAAACGGTTTAAAAAGGGAGCAATATGAAAGGAAAACAGTACATTGAAAAATTTTAGGTAATCACACCATTTTATGTCACTTGTAAACGTTGCTATAAATATCCTTGAAATGTTTTCCAAAGGATGAAATAGTTCAGGAAGAGATATCGACCGATGACACGCCGAGGAGCCATGGTTCATAAATTCAAGGCGGTTCAAGTAAAAATTCTTGCCAGGCTGGGGATAAACATTGTCGTTACCACTGCCAAGCTGTCCCTGACAGTCACCACCAACAGAAGAATGATCAAGATTATCCTTCCCTGCAGAATCTAACAGCACCTTTGTATTTGGAACATTATCAGCAACATCAACTCCAACTTTTGCATCCAAACCCATCCTTTTACTTTCACCAAATAATCCCAACCTTGACTGCACCTCAGTATTGCAAGGAGCACACACAGATCCATCACGCACAACACACAACACAGGATCACTACTAAGCAATATATCTCTGCACCTATCGAGAAGAAACCTTCCTCTCCCAACAACTCCCTCATACCTTGAAACATTAGCCTTCAGTGCAAAAACCCTCTTACTCCTCTTCCCACTCTGCGAGTGTTCCGAGAATGTTTTCAACCCATCAATTTCACTATCACACCCTTCGAAATCAATTCTCTCAACAACAAACCCAACTCCGTTCCCAACCCCACACGAACCGTTCTGGTTCCCACAAACCAACGAAACCCTATCTCCAACCGATAATTCCACCGCCGTTCCCTTCTCCATCTCAACGCCGTTCACGAAAACCCCGTTGGAAGCTTCTCGAAGCACGAAGCCATCGTTGTTTTCGTGAGACGACGTCCTGGCCCTTTTTCTGAACTCGTGGACAAGGCGCCACGCGGCGGTGCAGTCGTCGGTCAAAAGAACGCCGTTGAGGATGTAGAGTTTGCGGAGGGAAGAATCGAAGAGGAGTTGGCAGTGGCGCTTGCTCACTCGCCGGTCGCGGAAGACGAAGCTGCAGTCGCGGGGGCGGCGCCCGATCGAGTACGGGTGGTCCGCGCGGAGGCGCATAAAGTCGCAGGGCGAAACGGCGCCGTTTTGAGTGGATGAAAGGAGAGCGACATCGAAATTTCTTACAAAGAGTGAGATAGTTTTGGGGTTATTGTCGAATGAAGAAGATGAAGAAAAATCGTGCGCGAAGGGTCTCTTGTGATTGGAATTGGGGTTGATCATGGTGGAAGATTCCATTGAAGAAATGGAAGAGGAGAATGAGAACAAAAATTTGAAATTAGGGAGTGTGGGAATTTAAGTAACTGTAAAAATGAAGAAAAACGACTTTTCGCTCCCATTATTTTCCCTCCAAAACACTCGATTTAAGAAAATTACGGGATTAGGTTTGGGCTAGGGTTATACATCCAAATTCAATAATTTACTAAATGAATATATTTTTTTTAGGCTAAAATAAAATTTTAACTTAGTTAAAAATAAAAAATAAAATAAAAAATTGTCCGTAAAACATTTTCAACAGTAAGTTTTCTAGAATCGTTTATTGTACTGAGGATTAAATTATGAAATTGTTGAAAAGTCACTTGATAGATATGTTTAGAACTTGAATTTTGAAGCTATGTAAAAATATATTCTTAGGAATTTTAATCTTTAACTTTTAAAAAATGTTTTTCTTCGTAATTTTATAATGGTTTAATTAGTCGGATAATACTAACTTTCATTTAGATGTGTTAGTTTAGTACCGTTTTTTAAAAAATGTCAATTTGGTCTTAACTTTTGAAAAGATATCTTAATTAGGTTTTGTTTAGCAAAAAATTATTAACATAGTTAACTTAATTGATATTTAAAATAACTTACAAAATTAAGTGTTGATATTTATATTAAAATTTAATAGTAAAAGTTATTAATTAAGTTAACGGCTTTAGTAATTTTTGTTTGAAGGAAACTTAAATAAGACATTTTTTCAAAAATTTTGACTAAATTAACACATTTTTAAAAATGAATACCAAACTGATATATCTAAACAAAAATGACTATTATCCAACTAATCCGACTAATTAAACCTTTTATAATCTAAATGATAAAGAAATATGTAGTTTTCATAGTTTAAATACAGTACTTCACAACATGTTTGGTATCAAAATTATCCTAATATTTTTCTATATGAAATTATGTAACAAAATTTTTAAAAAGTATTTTATTGTATGTTATTTGATGAGGTAAAACAAATCAACCATGCACGTGGATTTGTTTGTTTACTTTCACATTGTGTATATTATATTATTATGATAAGAATAAGAATGTAGTGGTGATAAATGTATTCGAAACCTAAACCTATGCTGCAGTAGCCCACTCGCAATTTTGTCGTATTATGAGTGTTGCAGTCACAAGCAAACTTTGAAAACGGAGAAATTTGTGCATAAGCTGAGTCTGCCGACATTTTATAACAGTCACAATTTTTTAGATGTAAATTAATGTATATATTTACGGTATAATTATTTATTGTTATCTAAATCATGAAATATTGTGTATAATAATTTGTTGACTTTTATGTTAATCTTCTTTAAAATCGTGTCATCGCTAATTAAAAGTGGAATTGTTTTATATTTTTTATCCGTAACTCTTAGACTCGTTTCTTAAAACTTGATTATATCACTTGTGAATATAAAACTAACATTTTTTGCCAAGTGGAATTGGTGAGTGATTAACCTCCACCAAACAACACACTTACATTCACTTTGGCTATCTTAAAGTCTACGCACTATTAGATATATATGTCTCCCAACACATATATATAATACATTATCAAATTCAAATTATTTTAATTCAGAACTGTATATTTCTCTCCATGTTTATAAATAAATAATATCTTATTAGTGTCACTATACTTTAATAAAACTAGTTTGTTAGATTGTTAAATTAAATTTGAAGTTAAAATGAACAATCATTTATAAATAAATAATATGCCATGGTTCTGTATATTTGCTAAAAATTATCATTTAATAAAATAAAAAACATTATATCCTAAAATATTGTATTGAAGGTTATGATATGGATTTAAAATGTAGGCTTCACATGGTTTTGTAATTAATATTTCCAGTTCTCTCAGTGAATTATCAATACAGGATTTACACATATTTTTTACTAATTAATATTTTCCATTTAACGCATACTTTTTACAACATTTTAGAAACAATCATTCTGTATTTTTGTTATTTTAATTAATTTTGAATAATTGGTGTTTTGGGCTGAAATTTCGTTTTTTTTTTTTGCACTTTATTTTGTTGTTTTGTATTTATTTTGAAGGTATTGTTAAAGGATTAAATTGAAAATAAGTTAGGATATAACCATCCAATTAAAGAAAATCAAACTTCCAAAATTTGCATATTAAGTTGTCTAAAATTGAACGGTTTAAACTTATTCTTAAACAACGATACCAATATTTTCTTGGTCATTTTTCAAACAACTTAAGGGTTATCTTATAACAAAATTTTATTAATGAGCACTTAAACTGGATATTGAAAGGAAAAAAAAAAACTTTTGAACGTTTATAAGTTGTGTATTCGTAGCTAAATTCTCAACTATTTTATATTCTTCTACAGCTAAAATGTCTTTAATTTAAAAAAAAAAACATATATATATATATATATATATATATATATATATATATATATATATAAGTTAAAGACGAATTGTGAATTATATTTTAAAAAATAAAACAAAACTTCATTGATGTTAAAAATTAAATAACACTTATAAATTTTATATTGAGTATGAATCTGGAAGTTGGATGACATATAAAAATAAATAAAAAACCACAAATATTTATGATTTTGTATAGAATATGATGTGTCCAATATTCATACCTCGGTGATGATAAATCTTGCAAACTTAATTCACACGTAAGAAAACAGGGTTAGAAATTAAAATAATATATACTTTTTATTATTTGACAAGGATTGCTATTTATTTCTCTAAAATAATTATTATTATTTTTTATTCAATTACAGATAATAAGCTTGATTGAATTGTAGTATTAATATAGAACAATATGAATTGATCAAATATACTTTTATCTTTTAGTAAGTACTAATTTAAGATATTACTAGTCGAGTTAAAAGACTTCAATTTCTTAGTTCAAGGTATTGAGGTTAAGATAATAAGTGGATTTAATTAACGGATGTACGTATTATTGACATTGAAATAATGTTTTATACTTATAAACAACTCTTGTAAAGTTAATTATTTTTTTCTTTAAAAAAGGTTGGCTAATAAGCTACCACGTCTCAATTTGTCATGGTTTGTTCCACTTAGTTACAAGTTAATAAATTAAGCGGAAAAAATGACAAAATAAATTATCTAATAAATTTGTCCCGTCAACTCACTATGGGTTATTGTCTTGATCCTGAAATTGGTTACACTTTGTATATAAAGAATTAAATATATTTTAATTTTTGACGTAAAAACTAAAACTTACATTTATTTAAAAAATTTATATAGTTTTATTTTCAATTTTTAAAAATAAATGATATAATTCTTCTAATTTAATTATGTTAATTTTTGTGTGTATTAAATGATGTTTAAAATTAATTTTTGAGTGATCTATACCATTTGACATTTTTTTCAGTTTAATATTAACTTAAAATGTCATTTACGAAAGTAAAAGAAGGGGAAAGAAGTAGAGAAAAAGGGTGAAAGAAGGTGGTGGAAAGTGGAGAAAGGTGGAAAAAAAAAACTAACAGAAGTTGAAAGGTAAAAGTTAAACCATATTTTAAAATGTAATAACACGTTCAAAACAGTTTTAAACTAAAGAAGCACGTTGGTTTTCTAGAAATAGGAAACCACGTTATTTTTTTTAATAAAAACTAAATTAAATAAGAATAAAAGAATAAAAAAACTAAAACGAATCAAATATACAAATATGATATTAAAATATCAATTAGTATATAAATACAAGGAAAAATATATTTTGACACCACTATTCACATATAACAACCATTTGATATGGGTTTTTCTTAATAAAATATTATTATTTAAATAAAATATTAATTTTAGATAATGATATTTTAATTCATCTTTTTTAATTTACTTTTAATTTATTGATTCAAAATCATCACCAAATCATTTATTTTGATTTTTTTAGTGATATGATGTAATAATCTAATGGTGAGTCAACAAAGTAGGTTAAAATATCATTATCTATTAATTTTAGAGTAGGATAATGATACTTTAACCCACTTTTAACTCACCACTTCTACCACTCTTAGATAATTTATTTTAATTTTTTTAATGATGTAATGTGATTATCTAAAAGTGATTGAAGTAATGAGTTAAAAGTGGATAGAAAAAAAATTAAAAATAGATTAAAAAAATTGTTAAAATATCGTTATTTTTTATAATAATGTCAATGTCAAACTAACACAATCCTAAATACAAATAATTTTAATTTAAAAAATTAATTGTAAATAAGTTATTTTGGTTTTAAAAAAAAATTATATTCGCATAATCCATATTAAAATAATATTTTTATGGGTAAACAACTCTAGGAAATAACTTACGATGTTTTTTACGTAATACACACATATTACGCAAAACACTATTGTTTAGTTAACCTACTTTTTTTAGGATGTTATAATATTATAACGCGTATAAATGCGATGTGACATGCTAACATATATAGGGAAGAGAAGAGGAAAAAACAAAGTGAAAGCTTTGATGTGAAAGAGTAAACACCAATTTTATTTATTTTTTTTCACACTATATTTGTCAAAAGAATCGTGAAATGTTTGAGGAATCATTTGACACTTTCGACAATATAGCTAGGCCATCAACTTTACCATATAATTAAAAAAATATATATTTTAATCCATTTTTTTTATCCACTTTTAACTCATTACTCTCATCATCTTTAGATTATCTATTTAAATTTTTTGTAGTGATGTAATGCGATGATCTAAGGGTGATAAGAGTAGTGAATTAAAAATAAGTAAAAAAATGAGTTAAAGTATCATTATCCATAATTAAAAGGTGTGAAAATTTCAAACATTTTCTCATCAGACTAAGGAATTAGTTTATGATTAAATTTTACACAAAATTTGACTCAAGATATTTTAAATTTAACTTAAATAACTATAAAGAAATTTGTATCTATTTATATACCCTACATTTTTATTATATCAATAAACAACTTAACTTCTTTTATAAAGAATTTTAACTTTTAATTTTGTGAAGTCTAAAAAAATTGAATCTGGTGTTTGAGATAATGAGAAAAATAGTGCAACATTTGAGACCAGTGTTAATTTCATCCTTCCAATGCTCATACATGCACTCCATTACTGAGAAGATGACAAATAGTTGCATCAGATCTTAGATTATTATTTCAGTGTCTTACTCTAACATTAATTAATTTAGTTGTGCTTTATTTAAACTAAGATCGTACATTTATGTTATTGATGTCATAGTAAATACTAAACTACTCAACAATTATCGTAATTAAAAGATTCATTTATTTACTTATTTATATATATATATAATAATAATAATAATAATAATAATAATAATAATAATTTACTAGCAACTTGGTACGTTTAGATAGTTGATCAGAGTATTTCGTGTATAGATGTAACTTTTTATGAAAGTAATAAAATTGGTAGTTCAAGCTTAATTAAAGATTTTGAAAATCTAAATGAAATAAAATATTATTTAAATTAAAATTTGTACGAACAATACCAGATATTTAAAGAAAAAATTAAAGTGTCAAAATAAACATACATAAATTTTGAAGATACAAAATAAATAAAATATACTGAAATAAAAAATATATTTATTTATATATTAATTTATACATGTAAAAAAGAATTTAGGAAACCGATATTTCTTTACTTTCAACAAAGATCCACCAAAATACACGAATAAGTATATATACCGATTATTTAGCGATCTATATGTGATGTCTTATAAATGTAATTATGGTATATAATAATATGGACATAGGTATTTAATTTATGCTATATAAAATGTTACTATCTTCTTTATATAAATTATTAATATTTCCCCCTTATGTATTCTGTTCATATCTAAGTTTTTTTTAGGTGTATTATTTATCGTCCAAGTACAGTTATGTATCAACTTTTAGATACAGTTATGTATCAGCTTTTGAGTGTACTTTAATTCACTTTTCAAAAACAAAAATTTTGGAGGAAGATACATAAAATATACTAAAATTAAACTTTATATATATAAATATATTAATTTATTAATGTGAAAAATATTCATTTTATTATTTAAAACTCTTTGGCTTTCAAACAAAACGCCAAATGAAAAAATGAAAATCAACTGTTTTTGTTTTAAAAATGTGAAATTTATTATTAAAAATTTTGATATTACATGTAAATTTTCTTATAAATTTATTAATAGAATTTGCATGAAATAATTTTTCCTGATTATTTTAAAAAAATTTAACTGATAGATAATTTATTTGTGGATAATTATTTTCTATAAAATTATAAAAAATTTATTGTAAAAAATATTTTATATAAAATATTATGACAAAATTTATAAATATTATATTAAAAAAATTTAAATAAATTTGATAAAAAATATGATTTTTTTTAGTAATAATATCCACAAAATAGAATCTTATTCAGAAAAAAAAGGGTCTTAAAATAGGATTTTACTTTGTGATAATATCTGCCAACTATTTCTACAGATAAGAAAAAATTAATAATATGACGTGATGAACATGAGTGGTTAAGATTTTGGTTTAGGTAGTAAAAAAAAAACATTATATTTCCATTATTTCATTTCGTACCAAACAATGCATTATTGAGTGGTTGTGTTGTGTTGACTAATCTTATAAAGATTCCACTCAAAAATCTTATTGATTTTCCCACTCTGATAAAAAAGAAAACTAATTATGAGTGACCAAACCCAAGTCAATATCTTTCTTCTCATCATCATGTCCATTGAGTTAGTGATACCCATTTCCCTTTAATTTATCCAATTTTTCTCATATAATTTATTTAATTTATTTATAATTAATATATAAACTAATTTTAGTTCATATATAATTTTTTTTCTACAAACTTTTATGTTCACAGAAAAGATCATCCCAACATGACGTTCAACACTAAAAAACATGCCCACATGAGCAAAAGAAAAAAGACAAACAATCGTAAAAAGATATTTTCAATAATCAATAATATAAAGTTATACTCTTACATCTTTGCCTATAATTATTTTTTTTTGTGATAATAACTATTTTTCAAATCTGAACTAGTTGGGAGTATAAAATTTATGGCAGCATCTATGTATCCAAATTAAATTAACAAACGAGATAAAAAAAAAAAAAGAGAAAAACAAAAAAGGGGGAAAGTAAAAGACACTTAGGAAAAAGCACAATATTGATTACATTAAAACATACACATTAATTTTCTATTCCACTTGTAAAGAAACACAAATGTTAATAAAATATGATAACATAAGCTACTAAAAAAAATGTGAGACAGTGACAGGTGAGTAAAATGCATGTGCAAGATTTTAAGATTGGATTTAATTTTTATTTTTATTTTAATAGAATGTGTTTAGGGTTACAGTGGTGGTGTGGGTCCAATGAAACATGAATTAATTGAATTTTATAAGTAATGATTTGGTTGGGTTTGTTTGGGTGAAAAAATGGTGAAAAAAGGCAATGCCACTGTCACATACATGATCGGTGCCTTTTATTACGCTCTTTGCTTATCTTCTAAGATTTTGTTCAATGTGATGCCAACTAACTACTATGTTAAAATATTTAATTAATTAATTAATAAACTGTTAACTATGCAAATTTTGTATCACAATCAATAATTTCAAATTTCTTCAAGGTCAAACTATATGAAATCTTTTATTGGAGAAAATAATAAAAAAGTTTATGAGCAAAAAATAATTGAAAATTAAATTAAAGAAGGGCAAGAATTTTGAAAGTAGAAAAAATGTATCTTCATTTTAAAGAATAATAATTGTGAATTTTCTACACTTTAATTTTATATTAAAGGTTTTCCCGTGTCAACTTTATGTCACATTAAAGTTTTAATCATTGTCATTAAACAAAATGAATGAAAATTGAATTTTGTTTCATTCCAATTTATGAATTCAATATCTCCATGGATGGAATAGATCAAGTACCTAATTTAACTAGCATGTGACATTCCAAATGCTTTGAAAGATTTTATCAATCATTAAACCATTAATAGAATCTTTGTTAGAATATCTAAAAAAAAAGGTACCATTGTTCATAGAAAGTGCAGAAATAACAGTATTTTTAATTTTATAACACCTTAAACTGTGATGAGAAAAGGAGAAAGAAACACTTGAAGGGTAAAATCTACAAAATAATAATCATAGGAAGTGGTAAAACATGACATTAAACTTAAATAAGAAAACAATGATACACATTTTTTATTTCACAAATTGATTGAGTTGAGTCAAACATAAAGAAACTACGTTGGAAATTGGTTATTTTTATGATGTTATTGACATTGATTGAAACACCTACAGAGTCTATAATTTTCATGGTTTATTATAAAGAAGTGCAAAGAAATGAAGATAAGCTAAATGCTTTAAATAAACAAAGACATCCAAAAAAAAAAAAGTCACTTTGAATTGAAGAGCTTTTTCTATGATAAAATGGCTGTCATTGTTGTCCATAGCAAGAGGTTATAAGATACGTACATATAGCCAGAAGTGGCAGCTAGCAGGGAAAGAGAAACAAATGAGTGTGAAGAAAGAAACCTGAAAAAGTGTGTGTGTGTGTTCATCACAAGAAGAAAAAAAAAAAGAGAAGAAAATGGGAGGAGCTTCTGCAGATCTTCACCACCATGAATCAGACATAGAACTAACTGATGCTGAAAGGTCTGAGACAAACAACAACGCAGGAGGTTCAGAGTCAAAACATGGTACTGATGTTGAACTTGACAGTGGCAGAAAATCTGAGGCAGAAGCTGGTGAGGGTCACTATGTTGAGGTCACCATGGACATTCATGGTGATTCTGTGGCCTTACACAGTGTTAAAGATTTTGATGGGGTGGAAGAGGAGGATGAAAAGCTGGGTTTGACAGGGAAGAGGCTTGAGAAGAAAAAATCGTTTGGTGCCTCTGTGGTTCAGAGTGCTGCAATCCGCATGAAGCAGCTGAAGCGTTTGGCTTCTTTCTCAAAACCAGCACCGAAACACTTCGAAAGAACGAAGTCTGCAGTGGCTCATGCTCTCACAGGGCTCAAGTTCATCAGCATGACCGATGGGGGTGCAGGGTGGGATGAGGTGGAGAACCGGTTTCAGAAGCTCACTGCTAACTCTGATGGCTATCTTCCTCGTACTCTCTTTGCACAATGCTTAGGTACACCTAACCTCCTTGTTTTACTGCAAGTGACATGAATGTTAGTTAATGTACACTGTACAGTGGTTTTTAACAGTGTCATTGGATTTGATTAATTCTAGGATTGAACAAGGAATCCGAGGCTTATGCAGAGAAGCTTTTTGATACTCTTGCTAGGCAGAGAGGTATTCAAGGGGGTTCCATTAACAAGATCCAGTTGAGGGAGTTCTGGGACAGTATTTCTGACCAGAGCTTTGATACCAGGCTCAAAACATTCTTTGACATGTAATTCGTTGTTTTGGTTGATATAAACATGAAGCATTTTGTTTGGTTAATATCACCCTCACCGATGTTGTTGACTTGGATTTGCAACGCAGGGTTGATAAAGATGCAGATGGAAGAATCACCGAGGAAGAAATTAAAGAGGTAAACTACAAAATCATTACTTTTCATGTTTGGTCAGAAAATTGTAGTAATCTGAATTTCCCCTCCCATCTGATTTTTTGATCATATGTGATCAATTCTGGTTCAGATTATCTGCCTTAGCGCCACTGCGAACAAACTGTCAAACATTCAGAAGCAAGCAGAGGAATATGCAGCTTTGATCATGGAAGAACTGGACCCTGATGACTCAGGATACATCATGGTAACTGAAATAGCCTAGCCTAGTCTAGTCTGCAATCTATGGATTTGAAAAACTGCATTCAATGTTATAGAACTCTCCACCGAGCCAAATTGTTTAACTTTTATGGCCATATTTTGTTGGGGGAAAAACAGATAGACAGCTTGGAAACACTTCTGTTGCATGCACCAGAGGAAACTACAAGAGGAGAAAGCAAGAACCTGAGTCAAATGCTAAGCCAAAAGCTTAAGCCAACGTATGTGGACAGTGTAATTTTGAGGTGGTACAGGGATGCCAAGTACTTTTTGCTGGACAATTGGCGAAGATCTTGGGTACTTGCCCTGTGGATTGGTGTGATGTTAGGCCTATTTGCCTATAAATTTGTGCAATATCGGAGAAGAGCTGTGTATGAGGTAATGGGCCATTGTGTATGCATGGCAAAAGGTGCAGCAGAGACTCTTAAATTGAACATGGCTCTCATCTTGTTACCTGTTTGCCGAAACACCATTACCTGGCTAAGAAACAAGACCAAACTTGGTGCTGTAGTTCCTTTCGACGACAACATCAACTTCCACAAGGTAATTCTCACTTCTGCTAGCTCCTTCAAGAACAGGAAAAGAAACATTTCTATATGATAGTGTTTTTTCAGGTAATAGCTGTGGCAATAGCAATTGGTGTTGGTGTACATGCCATATATCATCTTACATGTGATTTTCCTCGGCTTCTTCATGCAAGTGATGAGAAGTACAAGCTGATGGAACCCTTTTTCGGAGAAAGACCTTCAGATTATTGGTATTTTGTGAAATCATGGGAAGGAGTAACAGGGATTGTAATGATAGTGCTGATGGCAATAGCTTTTACATTGGCCAATCCTGCATTCAGAAGAGGAAGAACCAAACTTCCCAAACCCTTCAACAAACTCACAGGTTTCAATGCCTTTTGGTATTCTCATCATCTCTTCGTTTTTGTCTATGCCCTGTTGGTTATTCATGGAATCAAACTTTACTTGACCAAGAAATGGTACAAGAAAACGGTTAGTAGCACCTTCACTTAACCCTCAAGTGTTTTTTTTTTGTTTTTACACAGTTGTTTTGAGTTGAAAGATAATGGATTCACCTGTTCTTAACATTATGTGTTTTGCAGACATGGATGTATCTAGCTGTTCCCATCACCATTTATGCATTGGAAAGACTGATTAGAGCACTCAGATCAAGTATTAAGTCTGTCAAAATATTGAAGGTATGTAACAAATGATAAAAATTTGATTTTTAGTTACTTTTTTGGCTAAGGTTAAAAAGTGTTCATGTTGTTAACTTTGAAGGTGACTCTTTATCCTGGAAATGTGTTATCACTTCAAATGTCAAAACCTCAGGGATTTACCTACAAAAGTGGACAATACATGTTTGTGAATTGTGCTGCTGTGTCTCCATTTGAATGGTTTGCATTTTGAGAACCATCTTCTAAATGAAATGTTTTGCATGTAATTCTTATTTAACAAAATCTAATTGATGTATATTCATTGTTCATTGTTTATGCATTTATATAGGCATCCATTTTCCATAACTTCAGCCCCTGATGATGATTACCTAAGCGTTCACATCAAAATTCTTGGTGATTGGACCCGAAGTCTGAAAACCAAATTCTCGCAGGTGAATTATCATTTTTTTTTCTAATTAAATGTGGGTTTCTGATAATTAAAAAATCTTTGTTGTGTTGGTTTCTTGCAGGCATGCCAACAACCCCTCAATGGACAGAGTGGACTTCTAAGAGCAGAATGCTTGAAAGGAGATAACAGTTCAATGTAAGACCTATTCTATTTCAGAACTTGAATTTAAATATTTACTAATTTGTTCAAAAACTTTCATGCAGTAAAATTTGTTCAGTATAGGAGTTTAAATCTCACTGGAACTACTTTTAACTAAAGGTAGAACCTAATTTAACACACAAAAAATATCATCAAATTTTAATTTTATTAGAGAAAAGTACAAATCCAATAATTGATGGCTGCTGGAGAGCACAAAACAAGTTGGATCAAAATTATTTAACAAAACATGAGCATCATCATACAGAGCATGTTTGTTTGTCCATTTTCGTTTAATGGTCAATGACAGCTACCGAGAGTTTCAGTGCACCTTACCAGCACATGCTCACTATTTCGGTAAGCATTAGGTGAACATTTAAAAAAAAAAAAAAGATGCAAATACTAAAAAATAAAAGTAACACATATAATATACAATTACTACATTAATTTTTTGACATTCAAACAAGAACAATAAAATATATTACAGATACACACGACACGATCCTTCTTGTCTTGTTGCATCAAATTTTCTGTCATCGTTACACTGCTCACTCTTCTCTTTCACTGTCAAATAAGACGGTAGTGAAACTGATACATTGTAATGAAATTCACTCGTCAAGTTAAGTTGTGAGGAAACAAAGGTTAAAAAAAAAAGTGTTGTGATAAGGACGTGTGTTGAAAATTTCTGCATGCGAGTTAACTCGTCGGTTCACAAGATACTGAAAATTATGTAACTCTGACCCAAAACGTAAATTAAGTTTTTTTATTAAAATATATGAGAAAGAGACGTTGTATGGTTGCAGAAATTTCCCGAAGGTTCTGGTGGATGGACCATACGGGGCTCCGGCACAGGACTACAAGGAGTACGAGGTGGTTCTGCTGGTGGGGTTAGGAATAGGGGCTACCCCAATGATAAGTATTCTGAAGGACATGGTGAAGAGGTTGAAGGGGATAGAGGAGGAGGAAGTGGAGGAGGGAGCGGTGGCGAAGAGTGGTGATGAGTTCAAGACAAGGAGAGCATATTTCTACTGGGTGACGAGAGAGCAGGGTTCGTTCGACTGGTTCAAAGGGGTGATGAACGAGGTGGCGGAAGAGGATCGAAGGAAGGTGATAGAACTCCATAGCTACTGCACCAGCGTGTACGAAGAAGGTGATGCTCGTTCTGCTCTCATTGCGATGTTGCAATCGATCAACCATGCGAAGAATGGCCTTGACATTGTCTCTGGAACTCGCGTCATGTCTCACTTTGCCAAACCCAATTGGCGCACAGTTTACAAACGCATAGCCCTTAATCATCCACATGCTCGTGTTGGTAGGTAACTTAACTCGTGTTTTTTAGATTTAGATAATCCGACATAGATTCACTGTTTCATTTCACACACTGCAATAATTGCTGCTAATGCTGTTTTTTTTTCTTCTTTCATGTACCATGATTCGGATAAAAAACATGTTGTTTTATTTGTGTGGTGCAGGGGTGTTTTACTGTGGGCCATCGGCTCTGACCCATGAGCTTCGCCAGCTTGCGTTGGATTTCTCTCACAACACATCCACCAAGTATGATTTCCACAAAGAGAATTTCTGACAAGACAGGGGAACGAACTATCGATAACAAGTGAAGGATGTGGAACGACATAGTTTAAAGTTGTCGATTTCGCATGATTCCACTATGATCAATGTTGTGTGATGTTGTTGATGGTCCATAAATAATTTTGTATACGTATATGGTTAAAGTACTACCAACTGCTAAAGGATGTGTCTCAGTCTCAGTGTCGTATACCCATGTAAATTTTTAAGGAAAGATCATCACAAGAAGGGTTCTTTTTTTTTTTAATTTTTTTTAATTTTTTTCTCTTTTGTAATCCCAAGGGAAGGACCTGGGAGAAACTGGAAAATAATACAGAAAGGGAATAATTTGTTCATCTCAAATGCACTGAATAGTCTGTGTAAATTTAATTCACTCTGTTTCTAGAATATTGATGAAAAAGATGCTTGCCTTTTTCATTTTCTCATAATTTTCAGTTTATGAAAGAAAGCAAAAGGCAGAGGTTGAATGAGTTGAATTGGAAATATATTAATTTGGTAAGTTATGGTAAGATGCACTGTGCAACTCTGTTTTCAGTTTTTTTGAGTTATGTAGGAAGAATATTTAGTTATATGACACTAAAGAGTTGTATCCAGAATGATGCATGATGAAAGAAAGAGTTGATGGTATATGTTGTCCAAGACAAAATTAAGTCACTTTTGGTTAGGCAACAAGAAGATGTGGACATAGTTATTGAGTGTGTTTTTCATAGCTAAAGAGGACCAGAAAGAAAAAGACTATGTCATTTTCCTATCAGTCCATTTTCACAACACTGTTTGAAGAAAAAGAAGATTGAATAGATATACATTAATTCTTTTGTCATTATTAATAGTGTCAGATATTCATTCTGAAAACCTAACCTGGTATTAGTGGACTGTGTTACTTCTCATTGCTCTTTGCCACATGTTTATAATTTTAAAAATAATGATTACCATAATATTTAGTTAAATATGTTTGTAATCTTCAATGCAAAACTAAAATTCTATAATATATTTTTATTTTTAAATTTTAAAAGTAAATAAATATAATCATTTCGATCGAATGAAAATAAATTTTTATTTAAACTAAAACGTGTAAAATTTGTAAACATAAATATACTTTTATTGTCACGTCGAATAAAATTTAACACAATTAGACTGTAATGATTATATTTATTTATTTATATTTAAAATTTAAAAACCAAATTACAATAAAATTTAAAACAAATAAATTTTAATTTTTCATCAAATTTAGAAACTAAAACATGCTTAACCATATTATTTAATAATCTGTTTTAGTAAACCACCAAATTTTACTCATAATGTTTGTGTAATTTATTTTTTTAAGTTTGATGCTCGAGTTTACAATAGATAAAGAATAAATATTCCAATATTTTAAAGTTTTAAAGTTAAGAAAATATAAATGTAATAAAATTTTTATTTTTTATTTATTTACAAATCTTATCTGTCCACATTTTATTTTCTCTGGTCTTTTCTTCTTTTACAGATAGTAGGGTTTTCTTCTTTCATATTTACCAACCTCAATAATAATGTCAGTATGCATGCTAAATGTAAGGACATGAAAAATAGCTAAAACTAGTAATAATATTAAAATCCGACACACAATTGTTTTATTACCAAAAGTTAGATTATAAATAGAAAATTATATTAATCGAGATTCATCTTATAAAATTCACTATCTTTTACAATTTTTTTTTTTGTCTTTCTCTCAATATTTTTTGACTCCATTTTTTATTTATTTGAAGACTGGATCGGTAATTCTTGATGTTAAAGTTTACAATCCTACCGATTAGTTTGTTGAATAAAGTAAGTTCATCTATTGTTTTCTTTATAATCTTTTAGTGTTTTTGGGTTGCATGTATATTGTTTGTGGTTACATGTATTGACAAAAGAGCTTTAGATGAATTTTTGTTCAATTAAGGTTTTTAGGGTACGTTCAAATCATTAATCCAAACTTTTCTTGTGGAGATATTGTTCTTTTATTTTTTTTGTGAATAGATTGTATAAAGGCACAAACGATTTTGTATTCTTGCTCAATAATCAAGTAAGGAAAATTATGTATTTAAATTTGATAGGATTGTTGAATTAAATTGTTGGTGAATTTCTTATTGAGAGTGGTTGAATTATGTATATGATGTGATTTTTTCTTGTTTGGTGGATGTGAGTCGGTGAAATTGTTAAATTGGTTATTGAGGAAAAATGAGGTGTGTGTTTGAGGATTAATGGTAAAGTTTATTTCAAGGATATTAAATGTGGTTTAATCGGTTTGAAATGGTATATTTTAAACTTGTATAACCTATTTTGACTTGTGAGAGGGAAGAAAAATACATGTTGAGATCAATTGAATAATTTCATATATATGTTATAAGTTATGAATTATGAAGACTTGCTAGACGAGTGTCTCACTTTCTGAGTGAGAGCATACTTTGCAAAGTTAGTGAGAAAGGGGAAGACGTATTAGTTGGGTGAGTAATATTTTTAAGTAGGAACATTTCATTCGTTAGACGAAATAGAACTCATTAACAAATTTGTAAAAATTGCTCTAGAAATATTATGTGTTGAGCGAGCACAACTCTCGCTAAGCGAAATTTTAGTAAATTTTCTATCAATATGTACTTGTTGGGTGAGACATATCGTCGTTCGAGAAATATATTTTTCAAAATAAGATAATTATGTTGGTTCTAAAAAATTAATGTGAAAAAGATTTTAAAATATGATTCAAATGTTTTAATTATTAAAATGAGAAATATAACAACTTGTTATTCTGAATAAAAACTTGTTAGTATAACTAAAACTATGTTTACTTTATTTAAGTTTCATTGTTGCAAGTGAAAACAAATGTTTAAAATTTACTATAAAGAAAAGAAAATTATTATAGTAATAAGATTGTTAGCATATTTTTGCTCTTTTTCTTTTTTGTGGGTGTGATGATTAATTGTTTTCTGGCTAATGATAGACATTTCCAAACAAAATTTGCTTTTTGACAAATGCGTTAACCTCTTTTTTCTTGCTTTCTACTTTATTTTCTTTTTACGGGGCTAAAGCAAAAGCACACATTACGTGTCCAAAATTGGATTGTGGTAGGAGTGAATTTCCTACCAACTGCAAGAAAATTGATTTTTTTTTCTTACAGAGATTCTTATCATTGATATTTTCTGTAAAAATAATAGAAATTGAATGAAGGGAAATGAAAGGAAAACAAAGGAAATCATATTATATTCCGTCATTTGAATGGTTTAAAATTATGATAAATTGTATTACATTTTTTATTTGATTCAATATTTTTCTTTTTCTTTTTCCTCTAATGATTTTTATTTCTATTATATTATAAAAAATCTAAATAATGAAAAAAAGAAATTTAGTTATACCTTTTTGCTTTTCATTCTATTATTACATTGGGAGAAAATTCACCTCATATTGCTTTAAATTTACTTAACGTAGAATAGTTCTTTAAATTTCTTTGGCTGGATACAAAAATGAATCTCTAATGTATAGGAATAACTTATCCATATAAATTAGGTAAACAAAAATACACAAGAAAGAAGTTATTACTCCTCGAATATTGTGGACAATTTAAACATGAGTTCAACAAATAGAAAATGTTTAGAGTAAATTTTATATTATTTAAACATAATGAACGACAGTAACAATAATAGAATAATATATTACCTAGAGTTAGCCCTACTGAAACAATATTCTATTATGTTATTCCATCTGGAGAATTCTGCAACAAATATCCTCGTTATCTGTGTTATGCTAATGGAGGAAATAAAGAGAACTATCCTTTGACACTTTTGGCAAAGAGCTATTTGAAATGCCAATATTTTGTGCAATGCTGATTAATTGAAGAATACCACAGAACAAACTTGACAAGTTTGATTTAAAATTTGGTATAAAGAAACTAAAACTTTTAGTTAGCTGTATCATCATTCTTAGATCATTAATGTAATAATTCACTTCATCTTTATCGCTCATGCTTCCTTTATCAATCTGAGTGTATAAATAAATTCAAGTCGGTTGTCAAAATGTCTACTGCACAGTTGTTTTATGATTTGATTAGTTTATTTGATAGAAGTTTAGTACTTTGGTTAAACCTCTTAAAATTATGAATTTTTAGGAAAAAAAATATTAAGCTTGTAAGGACGACATGTTTATAACAACTATTTTTAATAAAATTTAATATATAATTTCAAATTTAATTATGTTTTAAATCGCTCAAAATGAAAATGAATATGATTTTGATCTCCTTAATATTAAAAAAAGATGGTTTCAAAAAAAAAAAAATATTAAACACTAAACATGAAATTTGAAAAACTGAAATTACTTCTGGTTTCTAAACCTTAATTCTGAACGAGTAAAATCATTTAGTTCAAAATCGTAATTTTTGAATGAATAAAATATTTTTTTTTTAAATTCAAAGGATTAAAACAGGGTTGATCATGAATTTTAAGGATTAAAAATGTAATTAAATAACAATATATATCATTATCTTAGTGACTAAGACATTATATTTTTTTATTTGAGCTAGCTTTAATATACATCTTTTAGTTTCTAACCATGGTTGAACATGGTTAGAATTTGATTAAATCTGTTATTTAAATTGATTGGGCATACTTTAGATATTTATAAAGTAAAATCTAAATCAAACCAATCGGATTAAAGAAACCTTACATATTCTTTTAATTTTTCTAGAAAGATTGTAAAAAATAAAATAAAATAAAATAATAAATGTAAAAAAAATACAGATAACAACTAAAATAGAAAATATCACTCTGACAGACTGTGTTTCAAGTCCGTAGTTTTCAAACTAAGACCAGCTATCAAAACAAAATAAAAGTTTGAAAGAGTCGAACAACTCCGAATCCAATTATAGGGTCGGTAGACTTTATGGTTATTCCAACCCATGAACACTCATGTTTGACTGTTGTAACTGTAACAGTCTCTAAAGACGTGATTTTATTAATATGTTTAGTGATAATGATTCAAAGATCTGCTAATATTTTCAGTAAGCTTAAATGAGCATATTAATTTTTGGACGTTTGCACACTAGCCCCTAAAACTTGTTCCATGATTAGCTTAAGCAGGTTACAAAAGAAAATCACTTGCAACAGAATGCAAAAGAGGAAAGAAATAGACTAACCTTATCGACTTTCTGAAGATACGTTTACGTGAAACGTGGAGTTGCCTTCTTTTCATCTATGTTTCCTTTTTAGCCTCTGGAAATTAGGTTTTATTAGCTGGCTACTGACAAAGACTTGTTCTGTACCTTGAGTTAGCTGCAATGGTTGAGTTGGCTGAAATGGTATAAGAGGCTTCTTTATGGGCACACTGGTATTTTTCATGCAACTTTCATTTGAACCAGGTGAGATGGTCTTTGCTTTTAATGGCCTCGGAACCTCCAACCTCTCCAGAATCCTTGAAGTTTCTCTGTCTAGCTGTCTATTGTTACCATCTCGCGGTGATACACACGCACTCGATTGACCCAACTTGGCTTTGGACATACAAGATGGAGAGTACAACTTGGGGTCTTCACTTACAACCAATTGCTTCCATTCTTCTGTAATACAGGCCATGGTCTTCTCTTCTTGATCCGCTATATCCAATGTCAAATCTTCCTCATTCACAATGACACCTGTGGCTGGTTCTGCTTTAACGATCACCTCAGACGAAGGTTGCGGACTTGAGCTTAGTTCCGAATATGAACCTTCTAATTTAGAGAACATTGACCTACAGCATAATGAAATCACAATTAACTATGAACATGAAAACGTATAGACAACTTTGGATAATCAGCTAATCAAATGGTTTGCCAATATTGTTCATTTAGAACAGTCGCTATATTTGGCAGCATATACTCAATAGGACTGGTCATCCCGTTCTTGTTATTTTTAATTCTTTTGAAAAGAAAAATAAAATTAGCTTATTTTTTTGAGAGGTTATTCATGTCCAAAGGGTGTTCTTCAGTACATGCATTCTCACACGTCAGCTGGAAGTAGAAACTCACCCAAATCGAAGGCTTTCTTTGACAAGCACATTTAGTTTTTGATGAAAGCCTCTTTCATGCAGCAATGGGTCATAGTCCGTTAGATCAATCTGCAAGCAAATTTGGTTTCCACATTCCAAGATAGAAGGTGCTTATTGTAAATATTTAAATGATTAATTTCAAATTGAACATCTAATAATTGTTAACACATAAATAGTAGAAGTTTAGGGAATTAGTGTTTCCAGAACAAAAGATATTAGTAACATGCTACTTCCTCGCACTACAGGAAAACTTTAGATGATGAACAACCAAAATTTTCTTAGATAAATTTACATATGTAGAGCTCCCAGCAGATTGAGGAACACATATAGATTAAAATTTCATGCACGAGGATGTGTACTGTTATTATCTACAGATAAGTCATTGGAGGGGAAAACACACAAAAAAAACGAAAACATTTTAGGAAAATGTTTAAATTAACCTTTAGCAGACAGGCTTGAACAGAGTTCTCAATTTCCTTATTGATTGATGATTCAACCGATCGATTGTCAGGAACTCCTAGGACTTCTTCTGCCCCTGCTAGACGCTGTATATTTTAAGGATATTGTTACAATTGAAAGTAATAGATCACCATTGGATAAATAACCCAAAATGCATATTACTGCAGTGGAAACGAGGAATGGCACTGGCATGATTACCATTATGCTACTGCGTGTAAATGTGCAGAGAACAAGAGGGATAAATGAGCAGCAAAAGGAAGCTACTTCTCACCCTCATAAGCATTGGTCCTGTATCCGATGGCTGCAGAATATAATAGCAATGACAAGGAGCCTCTGCCATTGTTTCCAAATCATAATTTGAAGAGCATATTAAACCTTGGTTCATGGATTGTAGAAAGCTGGAAAGGCCTCGAAAAACTGCTAAATTAGAGCCATAATGGAATGTAAACTTTGTGAAGAATTGGACCAATATAAATTGAATCAGAGCAATGCAAGAGTAACAGTGACACTTAAATAGAATTTCAAAGGGGGAGTGGAATTTATACACACGTTGAACATTCACTTCAGACTGATCAGTATCATCTGAAGTGGTTTCAATCACATGATAAGAGGATGATACCACAACAAATGAGGCCCCGATTATAAGACCTACATAAAATTTAAATGAATAAATCAAATTTATATATGATGGAAAATGATCCAGGGTCTACTAGAACTTGTTTAAGCCACTAGCGTAGTTTAGAAAAATACGATAGATCTACTAGAATTTGTTTAATCAGTCACTCTAATTCTCCATAAAAGAAGAATAAAATTGGTGGGAAATATAATTTAAAAATTTGAAATGAAAATAAGTAAAAAAAGGAATGAAGTGAAATAATGAAGACGGTTCCTTCCTTTCGAGTAGGCTATCAATCCACTAAGAAGTTCCTTACGGGTTGCAATAAAACATCCGTTTGCCTTTGACAGTTTAATTGAAATGCGAAAAAATTCAATCTTTGTTGCATAATATTAAGCTGAAGTTATATACGAAAGACCGTAAGCAAATACACACCTTCATCAACAGATGCCAAATTTATCCTCTCAGTTACATTAATGTTGATTGGTGAAGTGATTTGCTGGAGCTTCAGGGAATTATAGAATGAAGGAAGAAACAGAATAGTTTTTTCCCCAACTTGAACAGAATTTTCTATAACATCGAATGTTTCCAGATTGCAGCCAGTAACTGAACAGGAAAGTCTGCTGAAATTTTTTTCAGCATCCCCTAAAGGAATACCGTGGCATCTGCATGTCTGTGCATGAACAATTCTAATAATTAATGCCTCATCCTTTTCCTTTAAATTAGTGGAACAAAAAACTAAAGTGAAAGAAAAGGAGATCTCCTGTAGATACTAGATAGCACAAGATTCAATTCTAAGTGATGTCAAGGCCTTCGAAAGGCAGAATTATTTAGAAAACAAAAACTATTTTGCATTATTACATTGTTTTGTTGTTTCTTATGTTTCAGATAAGGTTTACTTAGTGTCGTGATATAGGTCCACTTGATGTTATTGAAGTTATAAGTTGTCCCATAAAAATGCCTAGTGAAAATTAATAATAATAATCTTCCCAAACAAGGATAGTGGATCCAGTTTGCCTCTGGATTTATGAATGACAACCAAGATTCAGCATTTAACAAGTATGTGCAACTGATTTTAGTGTAATGTATTCATTAGAATATTGTCAAAACTCTATGAATTGTTTTAGAGTAATAATACAACCTTTACGTTCCATGTTCAATGTAGAAGTTGGTTCTTCACATAATGTACAATCCATTGGGTCATTCTTTTAGGGAATAACATATCACTAGTCAGTAGCCGTCACTATTTGGTGTCACTTATTTAGGGCGTCATTACTGGCTATTCTAAATTAAACAACAAATACAAACTTGTTACTTTTCAATAAATAAATAAATAAAAAATTACACATGCGATAATATTTGTTAAGTGGTCAGTTATTGTGGATTTAAGCACTATTACCCGACACTGCCTGAAGTTGTTGGTTATCGGATTCACTGGTGAAAACAGGTTGCAGAATATATGGTTCACAGCTTCAAAAAGATTGTCCTTGAAGATGAGGCGAGCTAACAGCGGCTCTTCCATGTCATCTTTCAAAATCTGCAGCCATTTTTTAACCAGGCTGTGGAATACTCTGAAATCTGCAATTTTAGACTCTTACCATAAACTTCCTAGGTTCAAATTTACTAAGTTAATTCGTTCATTGAAAGAAAGATTTTTCTTTTCTTCGTGTTCATCAAAGCCAAAGATCAAATTCTATACCCAAAAGTGTTTTCATACTGAATAAGTATGGCCATAACACATTGTGTGTGAGGGTACTTAACCAGGGATATAAGTCTGAACAGAGCAATTATCAAGATGAGAAATGCAACGACGAAAATTATTGATGTTTTCACGTGTATCTGTCAGATGGCTTGACTTTTGATGAAATACAGCAAAATCAACCGATACACATTTATCAGCAGCATCCTTTCGGAAAACAAATAACAATAAAAGTTAGCTTTTGGGCGAAAAAAGAGAGTTTATCAAACATAATAGCACAGAATCCATGACATGAATACACTGACTAACCATTAGATTTTTCTGCACTACAGAGTCCACATCTTCAGGCAAGGTCGAAGTTATGACAACTACTTTTCTCTCTATATCTTTGCCTTGCCAGGAATACAACACTCGATCACTCAAAACATTTGAAATCATTGAATCTGATGATTAATCATCGAAGCAGTCAATGCATGTTCTTCAACAGAATGAGAAAAAAATGTGCGTTCGGAGAGGGAGAGAGAGTACCGGAAATGTTATCAATATCAGGCTGAAAAGCATCGTAGGGCAAGTTGTTGACAGCATGGTGGAAATCACGTAGCATGAAGTTTCCTACGGGATTGTACGCGATCGTCAACTACAACACCAGCAGATTCAGTTCACTCTTTTAAACTCACTCGCAGGGATCATAACACATCCATTGCTCGTGCATTCGAAATTATAAACCAAACCAGGATTAAAGAAAAATATGACCATTTCAGAAGCAATACCTCATCAGAGGAAGATAAACGATTCTTGAAGACGTAGCACAAGCCGATCTTATCGCCGAGCGTGGCCGATTTACGCACGTGCGACTTGGACGAACTCGAAATGGCGTAAAAATTAGCGAGTTGAAGCAGCGACTGAAAATTGAGACACGAAGATTCAGAAATCGCAGATCTGTTCGGTAAGGTTCTATTGCACAGTTTAAAAGCAACGTTAAAAGCATAGAAGTTGAGATAATAGCAAAGACGAAGTTTATTGTGCAGGTTCTAGAGCCATGGCTGTACCTGCTTTATGTCTCTCAACAATGGAGGTGCCAAGCTCCGCAGATCCAGAACGAAACACAGCTGAACCATTTCGCCTCTTCTACAATCTCTCTCTGGTTTGGCGCCAAAAGTAACGGAAACCCAGTTCTAGACTTTTAGATTTAAACTCTAGAGATCGCTTTCATTTCACAACTTTATGAAAATTACATTACAATATATTAAATTTAATTGTTTTATTTAAATAAAATATTTTGATGATAGTTAAGTACAAAATTTTATTTCAATTTTACTATGACCAATATTTAATCATTTAAAAGTATCAGACATATTTTTTAAACAAAGACAGTAATATTTTGTTTGAACTGAAAGTGGGAAAAATAATTATTTATTCATAATAAAATATCAATGCTATAGTAAATTTGAAATTTAATCTAAAAGAATGAAATTTAAAATAATTTATTCATTCTTGTTTTTCGTGTTTGTCTCTTATTTTATATTCTCATTAGATTTGTTGAAATTAGGATATCTTTAACATGATATCAATTCTTTGAATATTATCAGCTGATTTTAATTGAGGTTGGTTATTATTTTATTATATCACTTAAAGGAAACTTTTGGTTTATCTTAACTGTTTTTATTTTTCTTTTTGCTAATGTTAATATAACAAATTCTTTTACTCAATACCCTCCTAAGTCAACCAAAAAATATTTCGAACCAACAAATAAAAAAATAAAAATCCAAAGTAGTGTGAGTCAAAAACATCAATTAAAAATTACATTAGTTAATTTTAATAGAAAAAACTAAAAAATTCTTAAGAAACTTTAGCATAAAACTAGTCTCAATCAGTAATAGAGTACTTTTTAATTAATACATTTTTCTATGATAATTAAAATACTATATCTAAATAAGACAAAATAAATTTAATAATTAGAGTTTTTTATTCAAACTAAAATATTTTAACAAAATAAACAATTCAAACTAAAAGAAATCAAATTTAAAGTATTCAAATTTTCCAACACTAACAAAATATTAAAAATATTAAGTATTTTAAAATAGACATTATACAGATAATACAAGTCCAATTAATTAGCTAAGTATTCCATCAATTGACAGATCTATTGAAGATTTGGTTTGGTAGACACAATACTAATAAAATTTGAGTTCAGTCATATAAAATATTAACATCACTTTCAATTCAAAATCTTAAAATAATAAATTTATGAAAATAATAAATTTATAAGTCTTTGTCGTTGGAACAATATTTTATTTTCTATTTCTAACCGATGTTAAACTTAAACTCGACCAAATACATCAACTCCACCGGTAACCACCAAATACCTGATCACATCAACTCTCACGCTGGACGCAAAGCAACGAATTTGTAAATTACATAGTAAATTACATATGCTTGGTTTTGTATCAGAGTCGTATAAAATTGATTTTCTAACACAAGTGCATATTTGACTTCTAAAATCAATTTAAAAGTAACAAAATTTAGTTTAAAGAAAAGCAACTAATTATAACTTAAATTTATTCAATTGTAACGCATAATCAAACACTAATATAACATATGTCTTTCTCATCTGATCTTCTACCTCTTTCAAAGAAGCTCAATTTCTACTCACTTTCTTGACTCACAAAATGCAAATAACTAAATACAAACATGTTAGACTCTTGACGACGGAGTTTGGATAAAAAAATTCAGAAAGACCGAATTAGACTTTTTATACATAAATTAATTTTTTTAATTAAAAAATATTTATTTTGTATACTAAAAGCAGATATATTTTATTATTCTGAAATAAAATATAATTTAATATGATTACTATGTAATAGAATTAAGTTGAATACGAAACCACACCGAATGGGGGAGCTTGTACTGTGATGGTGGAGACTGCACTAACCTAACTGGGGGAGCTGCTACTGCCGCGGTGTTCTTCAAATTGAATACGAAACCTAAGTGTTGTGACCGGAATTAGTTCGTGGGAGTCGTTGTTCTCGCGTCCGTCGCTGTCATTGTTGCAGCATTGGTCCATGGTTGGTTGTCGTAGCCGGTGAACGTTGCAATACCTTGAGCGTTTCTTCACTTGCAAGAATGAGGACGTGTTTCTGAGTGTCGAGGTTTGCACCTTTTTTCATTAACATTTGCGCATCTTCATCAAAGAACCCTAAAATGCCCGTTTGTTATTGAACAGTCAAATCTCTGAGAGCATTGACTTTTTTCTCATATAAGGTCGTGTCGTTCTAAGGTTCCAAGAGCTCTCTCATTCAGTCTTGGCAAAGGAAAGGAGTGAAAACATTCGTTTTCGCTGTACGGAGTGTTGTGCTAGGTAAATAACTCCATCTTAAGATTTTGTGCATGTTGTCCAGAGTTGAAGATGCGGCTTGTTGGGTAAAATTGGGGAGGGAAGTAATTATATATATGTAATCGTTCTTGCACGTAATACAAGCACTTGTTAAGGTATTCTCGAGCGTTCTCAAAACCTTTAAGTCTGATAGCAATTCTGTTATATATGTTTACGTGATTTCTGATCTGCCTTTCCAAATTGAAATTGCTACCCTGCGTAGTATAGCACTTGTTTAGTGGCATTAGCTTGCTTTGAATTATAATACAAACCCTCTTAAATTATAACAACGAAAAGTAAAGATGTGTGTCTGTCTCATAGCGAATCCCAGCTGATCCAGGTGCATAGTTGACACCCTTCAGTGTGTTTGAGCCTCTGGTGTTTATTTACAAAGGGTGGGATGGGTCTTGTCAAATTCCAGAAATGACCTGCAATGGTTGAACTTTAATTAGTGATCTAAAAAAAAGTATGGGAAAAGCACTCCATATGTAAGGTTTTAGACCCAGATGGTGAATTACTGGGGAGCTTTCAGCTGCAATTGGCACCAAATGTCTTTGTCTGGGTGCTGAAGTTGGATTTAGTGCAACTTCATACATAAAATACAATTCTGAGAACAAAATACAACTTCATTACACTTATTCTACGCTAATCTATGTCAAAGCATCATAGGACTCCTTAAATTTTATTAAAAGATAGTGATTTAGTAAAGTTTTGGGTACCCGCATAACAATTTGTTTCATTGTATTTTGTTGTCATAATCTGAGTCTTCTGGTTTCAGCATCTTCTTTTTGGGTGATATTCCATGATTTGGTAGTCAAGATTGTATGGGTCATTTGTTTTCTGCTTTTGCAGATTTCCTGCTGTTGACACTGACCTTGAAATTTGTGGCAAGGCATTGACCACTGAAGGAAGAACACTTCCCAGGTCTTTTAAACTATTTACTGGTATGTCTGTGTCTATATTGCTATGTTGTTTTCAGTTTGGATATTTTCTGCAACTCCTATTTTCAGGGTGTTGGAAGTTACTAATTAGTGTTTAAGCTTCTACCAAATGAAATTAGTAGAGATGACAACTTACAAAGCTTAGAAACCCAACTTTTTTTTCAGTTAGTGACGCCCACCTTGTGAGAGATCAAAGAGTAATTCAAAGTAATAGAAAAACAATTCAGTTCCATTAGGCTTAACAAATACATTGCAAACTTACACTTGCCCACACAAAATCTGTGCATATAGAACAATCCTGAAGAAAAAAATCTTATGAACTTGTAATAGATGCTATGCTACAAATTGGCACTGGTGCTTATGCAGCATGACTAGAGAAGAAGGGCTTGTCACTATTGCTGTCCACAATTAGCACAGTGAAATATTTCTTTTCATTACAGAACTGCAACTTGAACTGAGTAAACAAGGCTGAAAGGAATAAAAATTATACAATAAACAGAGTAAACACACAGAACAAACAGGAGACTCCCCTTATCAGAGTAAATACACATACCAGTAAAATGATTCGTTGGTTTTTCAATCAGTTTTATCTCTCTCTGACTGATAAATGTAATTTTTTTCATATTTTATTCCTCCCGTTCATATATACATCTTTCTGTGTGATTAATGGTTAGATTCCACGTATGTGTGCATAAAAGAAACATTAGTTATGACTTTCCTCTATTTGTTTGATTAATTATGTGTTGATGATGATCAAATTTTTGTTGCTTATGCATGTCAAATTTTCCCTTAATGTGCATAGAAAAAGCATACCTTATTTCATACTTGTCTTTTTGTATCTTATAAATAAATGACCCATTTCTCCATTGGCTTGAATTTCTTTTTGTTTTGAGCTCTAGTTCTTCTGTGATGTGTTTTTATTTTTGTGAACTATGTCTTACTAGCATAGGTTTGCGAAAATTTTTATATGTTTATTAAGGCTTTGTATGCCTTAATTTTTACAATAAGAAATAGGAAGACATTAGTTCTTATATACAACAAAAAATTCACTTAGTTGATCATGTTTTGTTCACTATTTCAGGACATGGGTGATGTTCCTTCCAATCGTGCTTGGGTGTATGATCGTAATTATAGTGGTAGAAGAGGTTTGAAGGAGTCTTTTGTAAAAGGAGTTGAAGAGTTTATCCAAATAGCTCGACAATACAAATATTATGAACCTGATGGAGGGATTAGATGTCCATGCATAAAATGCGACTTAACAAAGATTTTAAAAGATGAGGTTGTTAAAGTCCACCTTTATAAACATGGGTTCAAACCAAATTACTGGATTTGGATAGATCACGGTGAAGAAATGCCACGTGTTGATTTACATGAAGATGATAATTGCAGTCGGGTTGAGGGTGTTGATAGAAAAAGGAAAGAAAGACCTTACGAGATTAAACAACTTGCTGCAAATTATACATGTGGAAATGTTGTTGATAGAAAAAGGAAAGTAAAACCTTACGTGATTAAACAACTTGCTGCAAATTATACATGTGCAAATGATAGCCTCAAGCAACAACGACTGACTTCCTCTTGCAATAATGAGGACCTTACCCAACTTAGACAACAAAATTTGGCACTTAAGAAGGAAAATGAGCAATTGAAGCAGCAACAACTGACTTCCTCTTGCAATTATGAGGACCTTACCCAACTTAGACAACAAATTTTGGCACTTAAGAAGGAAAATGAGCAATTGAAGCAACAACAACTGACTTTCTCTTGCAATTATGAGGACCTTACCCAACTTAGACAACAAATTTTAGCACTTAAGAAGGAAAATGAGCAATTGAAGCAACAACCACTGACTTCCTCTTGCAATTGTGAGTACCTTACCCAACTTAGACAAGAAATTTTAGCACTTAAGAAGGAAAATGAGCAATTGACTCGTGAGTTTCAATCCCTTCGATCACTAGTTATGCAATTCGTCCCTCCTGATGCCCGACTTCTCCTTCAGCAGCAACAATCCAATACCAACCTGCAAAATCCAGAAATCCATCAAGAGGCACACTCTAAACAACAACAAAATGATTAGAAGGATGAAGATCCCGATCAGGCACAATCCTCTTATGCACATTATTAGAGTATTTGATATGTAAAACTTTGTTGTCATAACTTTGAACTTAAACCTTCTAAACTGATGTTTGTTTGTTTTTTTTATATATATTTTGGGATAATGTGGATTTCATACATTTAAACATTCTTGTTATATGCATTTCATTGAGAGTTTAGGCTTACAATTAATATGTAATGCAATTAATTGATATGCTTGTTCTGTATGTGGATATGTCTGAAATTATGATATGCAGATTAGTTGGGTCTAGATATATGGACAAGCTGCATTGCATTAAATTTTTATGTGTGGAATGTGTATGCAAATAATTATATGATTGAACTTTTTGATGGATATATTCGTTTTGGTAATTATTGAAAGATATATTTGTTGGTATGTTTATGTCGACACTTTTCATCGCTTTAGTTATAACAGGTATATCTATTGGTAATTATCAAATATTTATGTTCGTCGATAATTATCGATTAAAATACTGTCGTCAATAATTAAAAACTGATTTAATTTGTGCAATTTAAAATAGCAAGACTGTACAGAATAGATGAAAGTATTTAACACAAATAAATTTAATATAGCAATAATTAATTTTGAAAAAGATAGTAAGGTAAAGAAGTTTGAATCTGTGAAAACTTGGGCTACAAGTTGGTTTCTAATTTGTCTATTAGGTCTCCATTATTGTCACTCAACTTGTATGCCAATTTTAGCTCAAACATTCTCATTGTTATTATCTTTGTCTTCGTTTTTGTTATCTTTAGTTTCATGATTGGAATGCATAGTGGGTCTATAACAATCCATAGAAGATATTGGATTTATGTTGAACATGACATTATTATAGAAACAGATGTGATGAAAAAATATTGTATGTATATAAAACCTGTTTATATGAAAATAGTGGAGGCATGTGATAATGATGATCCATATTCGGATGAAGAGTCTAAAAGACCAATTACTATTCGTATCCATTACAAAATGGATGAATCAATTGAAAAAATAAAATAAAAAATATTATTTGTTATCAAAATGAGTATCATAATAGGAGAAATTATCTATACATACGGTGAAAAAATTTTGTTTACAACTTTTATTTTTTAAATCATTCATCTCCTTAATGTTTTTTTTTATTCAAATTGGTTTACTTATTTCTTTATTGTTTTATTTCCTAAATTACATTCAATTAACATCATTAATTTAATCAATAAATTACAACTGCATAAAAAAAATTATAAAAATATTAATTGAAATTTAAAATTAATATATTTATGTTAAAAATAATAAAGCATTTAAGTTAAAAAGAAAACAAACATTAAATTAAAATTCATTTATAAAAAAAATAAAACAACTGTAAAAAATTTCAAATAAAAAAACTTAGGTGCATGATATCACCATTTTACAAAAGTGTAAAGAAAAAAGAAACTTTTTACTTTCCTTTGATTTAACTAATGATCAAGGGAAAATCTCAGTCCATGGTCATGATGGTAGCAAGGTTACCAATTTCCGTAAAACTTTTAAAATTTATGCATTTGATAAATTTACTAAAAAACTTACATCACTTTTTGTAAATTAGCTATATTTTCATAAGAAATATAATATAACAAGTGGCTCAATAATTTATTTCAATAAACAATTAAAAGGTAATTAACTTACTGATATATGTCATTATCTTTATTTTTGTCAACCTAGGAAACACTGTTTTTTGCCTCAAGAGAACTGGTCCACAAATCCTAAGGTTCTTCTTAGTAAGAAAAAGTCACTCGTTGTATATTCATCTAAGAATTTGTAGAATTGGTTTTAGTTAATGTGTTTTCGTTTGTCCTACATGATGAAGAATATGTGCAACGTGATAAAGTTTTGTACAATTTATAAACGTGTATATATATATACACTATGAATCGATTTTTATCTTTAGCGATCTCAAACTTCCAAAAAAAAATGTAATTTGAAAATGATCTGATGATTATAAATTTGAGAATTCGAAACCAAAAAAACTAAACACATTCATTAACACCCAGAACATCATGCGATTTTTTCATTATTAATACCTAATCAGCACATTTAACCTACAATGCACAGATATTTGTCGGATTATTGCCACGCCAATGTCTTTACAGTTGCAATCAAACACACGATTTGGATATCACAGCAGCCACACAAAAGATTGACCTCATAAACTAACCAGCAAGGCATGGAAACATTCTCAGACTTCTAAACCGGACGAGTTGCTTCGAATCGGGTGAGACAGCAGCAAAGGTTCTTTGTTGGGAAGAAAAGTCGTCAGAGAATTCCCTACAAGAATCATGTCGCATATAACCAACGTTATTTTCTGCATGATCATGAACCACTTTTTGCGTTGAAGTTGAAGGTTCTTGCACGTAATAATAGTCGCGCACGTTCATGTTGTGGCTTAGAGCAGCCCCAGAAGACAAACACTGGTATTGCCTGCGAGTCTTGCGTTTCTTGATTGCTCTGAAAACCAGAGGTAGAAGACCCTCCATCAAGTTAATGCTTGTAAGATTTATATGGTTCTTGTTTTGGTTTATTTCTGAGAATTGGCCAAAAGGGTGGAGAGAAAAGGAGAAAATATTGGATCTTGAAGAAAGAGAATTATAAGCAATTATAAAGGGTTAGGTATAGAGGTTTGAGTTTTTTATATCTGGTTTATGACATGTTTATTCTGCTACAAGAGTTTTAATATGAGTTTTGACTCAAAGGCATGCCAATAGAAGTGTCCAAATGTTGTTGTGTTGGAGATTGGCTTTTTTTTTTTTTCACAGAAAATTGACTTTTATTCATTTTTTTTCCAGAAAACGACAAAATGAATATGAATGGAGTTGTGGACAGAAAAGCAACCGCAGTTTTAATATTTTAGTCTCAGCCAACCACTATCTGCAAAAGCCTCCACTGGTTGTGATCTCCATTAATCTTACAAATAATTTCATGTGGGCATTAGCCATGTCATGTATCAATTTAGGTACATTTCTCTTTAATGAGAAACATAAAGAAAATGAAAAGGTGAATACACTGATAGAAGTACATTACTAAAAATTCATATTTTCTGTGAATTTTGTTTTAATTTTTCTTTAAGAAATACTTATAAATTTTGTTATAAAAGAAATTTTGCAGGGAATTATTGTCAATTTTGCAAAATATTTTGTATAAAATACTTTTCGCAATAAATTTTGTAAGAAATACTTGCAAATTTTATAATTTTGTAAGAAATAATTACTCATGAAAAAATTACCCGCCAATTAAAATTCTTAGCAAAAATAGCAGAAAAAAGTCTTCTCTTGTAAATTATTTTAACTAATTTACAAGAAAATTCTCATATAATATAAGAATTTTTAGTAGTGGTACTCATTTTTCTTGCACAAACATGAAAATCAATACACTTAATATTTTGACAACTTTTTTTATAATATAAAATAACATCTTTTAAGTGATTTTAAAATATAAAAATTTAAAAAAATAAAAAATTATCCAGAAAGTACCACTTTAAATTATAAAAGAAAAATCAAAATTTAGTTGTTAAAGAATTATTTTTCAAAAGAGTAAAATATAGTCTCGTTATCTCTTAAATAATTAACTCAATCTCAAAACAATGATCATATGTCAAACATAATCTAAATGATGATATGTTTCCTAATCAACCTATAAGGAAGTATACTAAGTCAACAATAACAGATATTCTAAAATATTGAACCTCTATTAAACTATTGGATGACTTGTTCATACATTTCTTTTATACAATTAAGTATTAATACGAATTGATCTTATTTCTTAACCAAAGCTTTATTATAAATGCACTTTCTTGATATTGAGAACATTTTTATCAATTGTTTATTCATTAAAGTTAAGAATAACTTAGTAAAAAAACTTGAAATCTTAAAGTCATAAAGAATTTAAGTTTAAATAGTGACGTAAATAATATTTATTAATAAAAATACCATAAAAAATTATTTGTAATCCATTGTAATAGTAAAATTCTTTATAATTTGTAAAGGAAAACTAGAAACATTTCACTGTTAAGTTCATCTAGTAATAAACAATTGGGTTTTTATTCATTTCCTATGCTGATATTTACTCGTGGAATAAGTGTCTACACCTTTGAAACATTTTAGACCACCTTTATTTCTTTTAGGCATTTCTACATTTATATGTAATTAAAAAAAAATGTTTATGTGTTATCTAACACTTTATTCAACCCCTTCTAAAATGTATATGAATTTAAAGAAGAAAAAAAACATAATTGTTCAACGTATCAAACCTAATCTTCTTTTTAGGCCCATTCATAAGTCTATTGCTAAGGCATTTCTGAATTAGTCTGAACCAACTACCAGTGAATAAAATAAAGGATTAAATATGTTTTTTTGTCTCTTAACTTTCAATTAATTTAAAATTAGTTCATTTTAAAATTTTGGACCAATTTAGTCTTTCATTTTTTCGAAATACGTGAATCTAGTCATTTTAATCAAATTTTGTTAAGTTTATTTGACATTTCATAATAGTATTTGACTTAACATTAAAGCAAAAATGTGTCAAATTGTATAAACAACTCAAATACAATCCTGAAATGTGTATGAAACACCAAATAAATCTAACAAAATTTGATTAAAATGGTCCAAAATTTTGAATTAGACTAATTCTAAAATTCGCTAAAAATTAAGAGAAAAAAAACATATTTAATTCAAAAAATAAATAAAATTATCTTAACTTTCTTTATATTTAAGGATGATAATATTTATGAATGATGATATATACGTAATCGTTTTTTGTTTTAATAATCTAATCAATTTAATTTCACTCTGTATTGATATGTACCAAATTTTTTATGATTAGAAAAACCGTTACACGTTTCAAAGGCTGCCAAACACCGTTGAAAATTATCTTTCTATAATGATCGATACGTGTCCAAAAATATTGAAGATATGTTCGTTTTCTTTATAGGTTTCGTCCACACAATGAGAAAGAGAAAAGAATAAACAGTTAGATTCATGGAAGATGTACATAGCTTTGATTTGGATAAAGTCTGAGAAAAACAATATAATATTTCACAAATATTTGTGAAGAGTTCTTTGTACTAATTACATTTTATAAACAATGTTAGAAAGGATCCATGAAAGTCTATTCTTTTCCTTTTACATTTCACGTGTTTTTCTTCTGCGCTTTTATAAATATTAAAATTTCCAATTTATCTTTCGGTTTAACATTCTTTATAGATTATATGATTTAAAAATCTTGTAAGAATGTATATTGAATTACACAATTGAGAATAGTAATTTAGAACACAAAACTGTATTATGACAATTTGCAAATATCTTTTTATAAAAAAATTACTTTTAGATTGTGTAATTTAAAATAGACTTTTAGATTCAGGAGTGCCTTCCATGTTATCCAACTTATAAGTCATCTTTTTCTATTAAGAGAAAACTTATAGAATTGTGAAATTTAAAAGACATTGATCAATTCAGGAGTAAGGATGATAAGTGAATCGGTCTTTCATCCAAACTCGTTTCGACTTTAATAAAAAATTCTCTCTAATTTGAATATGAGTAATATTTGACTATTAAAATTAGATTTTAAGACTGAGATTAATATGTACATGACAAAAAGTGTTACATGTAGATAAAATTTACGACAGATAGTTGATATCCGCAGATATTTGTTATCTGTGAGTAACAGGTCGTGTGTATTTAAATATCTATTTATGAACGGATTCGGGTGTAAGTATCATATTATTTGTACTTACCAATATCCGTTACCTGCAAAAAGTTAAAAATAAAAATAAAATTTAATTTATGTTTTATTAAGTTAAATATAATTAAAAATAAATTTAATTTATTTTTTATTAGAATAAATTTAATTAAAATTAAAAGTTAATTTATATTTAATTTTATTTTAAAAAATTAGAAAATATGTTTTTTTAAATATTCAAGTTATTCACGGGTATCCGTAAATTTTAAAATATACACAAATATATTTTAAACGGATACCCGACGAATAAATGAGTAAATAACGGATAAATTTTTTTGTGCAAGTTAATATGATCCGTGCCCGACCAGACTCGTCTAGTCCTTCATCTTCAATCTCATACATGTAAATTAATATAACATTTTTAATTTATTAGGTAATTCAAAAATTTATATGAAATTTTATTTGTTGTTAACTTCATAACTTATTCTAAGACACAAATTTATGGTTTTTGTTGTTTTCTATAATTATTTAATATTTTATTTGATATTTATACAATGATTTCTTTTTCTGACATTTTACATTGGATAAAAAAGATATGTATTGTTTTAACATTTAATAATAATCCGTGTTTCCTTTGCTATGATTTTATTTGTTATAAAAAATTACTTAGTATTATGAAATAAAGCGAATAACATAGAGAATGACGACAGATAATAGAGAAGAGAAGAAACAAGAGAAAATAGAGAATGAGATAATAGGGAGCAACTCATCTGTGTCTTATTATTGATAGGAAGAGTCCTATTTATAGACCAAAAAGATTTTCATCATTTTCTTGAGGTCTAAGAAGAGTCTTTATCAACATCTAACGACCTCACAACTATTGGAGTGCATAATGAACATGACTTGTCCATTTAGAACATTTTAAGTACCTTAATCATATAAGCCTCTTGACGTATAAAAATACTTTTATTTAAATACTCAATTTCTAATTTCAAACAAGATTTTGCCCTTCAAATAAATACAAGACCAAATATGATTCTCAAAAGAATCGTACGAATAGGTTGTAACATCATCCATTAGATGTAAATGCAAACCTTGTTGTGCAACTAGGATAATCGAATATTGCAATGTTGTTGCATCCAATACTAGTGAATA
>Ga0214542_1000536_pt1 | contig 69472 bp, 56 predicted proteins | sample CNSS1metaG_FD_160096 | JGI IMG/M metagenome (GOLD analysis project Ga0214542, IMG submission 160096) | Root nodule microbial communities from cowpea collected in UCLA plant growth center, Los Angeles, California, USA - CNSS1 | ecosystem: Host-associated > Plants > Roots > Nodule | place: USA...
CAATATCTATTATCGGATGCACCGAATTATAAACCCTAACTAGGCCCTTAGTGGGCAACTTATCCACAAATCTCAACAATATCCCCACCACCTCCTTGTCACCAGCCGACAACTCCTCCACTCCCATGTCTTTATAACGAGAAGGATTGTTGGTCCAGCTAAAGGGAAACTTGGTACTCCCATCCGCATTCAGAAAATGCGGCTCACCTCCCTCCTTCACTACGACCTTGAAGTACCCGTCTTTGAAGTGCTTGAAAGATTGGGAGAATGCATCCAACCTGCTGATGCTAGGACGGCTGATTAAAGAAAGCCAAGTAGCCGGCCTTCGGGGTCTGGTGTCATAAAAATACAAGAATGCATAGGGGGTAGGCTCCAAGTACAAAGACTCGCACAGAATGCGGAAGGCCTGTAAGTAAGCCCAACTATTAGGGTGTAGCTGAGTAGGCGCCACATTCAACACCCGCAGCACGCCCATAGTGAAGTCGTCAAAGGGTAGTCGTACGTGAAGCTGAGAAGAATGGCACATATACATATAAAAGAACTTCTCAGTAGCCCCTTCCTGCCCGTGGCATACCCGGTCGATGGCGCTCACCCTCTCCAGCGAAACGATATCTCCGCTGACCCCCCTAGACATGACGGGTGTACAGTTTAGCCAAGAGTTTAATAGGCAAGACCACCTAAACAATGATGACTGGTCACGAACATCAGCAGCGACCCATCCATAGCCGACTTTGGCCGGCCAGTTACTCTCCTCCAACTCCTCAGGAGGATCCTCTCGAACTTTCCTCACCACCTCCATCGGCATCCCGCTTGTAACAACTCCGGAACTCGTACCCTCTCCGCCAAGTCGTTCATCCTTACTCCTATCTGACTCAGTACTTTCACTACTACTAGACGAAGACACGCTACTACTACTAGACATACCTGATTTCGTTTTTTACGGGAAGATGTCGGTCGAAATAGAGGACAAGTCGGACACTTTTACGCGCACAAGGTCTTTAAATTCAGAAATCACAAATGAAACAGGTAACCTCCTATCAATTTGCAAACACACATTTATAGCCTGTGACCCCAAACGACGAACCTCTTCCCGCCAAAACCATGTAACAAATCAAGCGACACCATCATTATGAAAAAACCCACTCCGAAATGACGGCGCCAAAACTTTTTCGATGTGACCAACTGACGCCCTTTCACCTACCTTCTGACAGTTGCAAAATTATAAGCCTTAACACTGTTCACCACACTTAAAGGCTGGGGGACTGGTGTATCACACCTAGCACATATCATCCTTGAACGACAACCCATATCGGACAAGGCTGGGGGACTGGTGTACCGTATCTCGTCGAAATCAACCAAGTAAAAGTAGTGTATATCGAGACCACCTAATATTCGAACATTACCAACATAAGCCACCTAGCCAAGTAGTCGGTCAAGACCGACTACCCAAACACACCTGCTAAGTTCTCCAAAAAGCTAAGGGGACCCCCGCATTCAATAGGCCTCAAGGGCCTGGGTTGTGGCCCAGGCCCACTCATGGCCCAAGCTAGGGCCCAGGTCAAGACCCAGCCCATGAAATGGTCAAACGTCATTAATGTTCTATAAATATGCGTGGACCCCATCATTTAAAGGTACGCATTCATTAATCATTGATTTAACTCTCTGAGAGCTTTGACTTACTTGAGCTTCGGAGATTCTTCTGCAGGTAACCCCTCCCGGGTCCAAGCTGACATGTATCGACCGGAAAGAGGCCAACTGAAGAGATAGCGGACTACATGGTAAGGTGACGCTTGTGCCTAACTTATCTTATTTGTTCTCTACAGGAACAATATGATTTTTTTTGTTTTGAAGTTATACCATACCAACTTGATACAATTTGTCCCACCTCTATTTTTTTAACTTGCACAATTTTTGTAATTTCATAATGAAATTACACTTTAATGATAAAAGAAATCATAATTAAGATATCCTCATTCCAAATTTCAATATCGACTTTTGTGTTCCAACAAAAGTTACGGGTGTAAAATACCATATTTAATTAGTAACTTATTTCTTATGTTTAGATATTTGTTTTTTTTTATTGTTTTTATATTCTATTGAAACTATTTAAAAAAATTGAATTAAGTTTTTATTTTTGGTAAAAAAACTCAAAGTGATTTTTTCGTTAAATTGATGTTAGTGTTGTTTGACAGTATTGTATGTCAAAATTTGAGTCTGTCATGTTTTAAAATCTAACTATTATGTATCAAAATCTAGACATTTTTATGTTGCATGCTTAAATTAGAACAATTTTAAAATAAAAAATTATTCAAATTTTGACACATAACAAACTTAAATTTTAACAAATGATATTTTCAAATGTGTTAATGTGAATGTTAATCTAACAAAAGATGTCACATTAAATCATTTCACAAAAATAGAATCAAAAACAAATATAAGGATAAAAATAAATAAAAAATATAAATATAAAAATTAAATTAGTAATTAAGCTAGTTATTTTACTAGAAGGTATATTTGGAAGGTGCGATGAAAAAGTGAAGAGAAGAAAAGGAAAATGTAAGAAATGAGAGAAAATAAAAAAGTAAATTAGAAAGTTAATGAAATATATTTCCATTACAATATCATTCTATTAACTTATTACATTTAAAAAAAATGAATCTTATAATTAATTATAAAATTAAATATGTTTTTAGTAATACTAAAATATGTCTTAATCTTAAATTTTGATATAGTTTAGTCCTCAAAAAATTTAAATATTTTAAATATAAATAGATATAATTATCTTAAGACTACATATATATTTAACTTTTAATTATACTATACTCATAATAATGATAATATCATTTTTAACATAAATTGTTATAAAGCAATATAATATATACCTTATCAATTCACATTTACGTAAAAATGTTTCTTACACACAAACATTTTTATTTTTTAATTTTTCAAAATATTTCTATTAAAGTATATTTTCTGTCTCACTTTTTCTTCCCTACAAACAAAGATCGAGTCACGGGTGTCGATACATTTCATTATTGTCTTTGCAGTGAACAGGTGCAGTCGGAGGAAATGAATGAAAAGAAAAGACGAATATGAACATGTACGATCCTCTACCCTACCTCAATTTTTTTAGTTTCAATTTTTCTCTATCTTCCGTTCTTCAAAATTCAATTTCTCTACCACTTTTTCTTTACTACCAACAGAAGATTGACTCACGGGTTTAAATATATTTACGAGGGTTGATATTTTGAAGTTCATTAAAAAAATATTGTCTATTTAATAATTTAAAAAACTAATATTTTAGATATATTTATTTTATTTTTCCCTTTAGATTTTAATATTATTATATTATTAAAATAGACATAGTAACTTTTTTACAAGTGTAAAAATATTATTTTCTACGTATAATTGTTGTTCTTGCGATGAATGTACGATCTCTCCGGGTTACGTAATAATATGACATGGTGACATTCTCTACATCTCAATACTTTTTTTTTTCTTTTACTATTTTAGCTTTCGTATTTTTCTTTTCTTGGTGTCCCCCACCATTAATTTTATTTACTATTTAGGTGTCCATCTACCATCTTTTTCACATGTCAAAAATACCTTGGTTTCCACTATCTACATTTTTCGGATTGATTTTATTCAAGGGTTTAGAAAAACCCTTAAATCAGAGCATCTATTTTGGACCAAAATCTTATTATAAATAGTAGTTTATATTAAAGAAAATCTTGACTTGGGTGGTAATCTTTAATTTTTTATTTCCTAATTAATCCATTCTTTAATTATTATCGATTTGATTGTGTCTAAATGTAATAAGACTACTAAGATCTTGATAATTATTAATAATTTTTAATTAAGATTAAATAATAAATAAAGTGGAACATCACATTTAATAGAAAAAAAATTAAATAAAACATTACATACTTTAAAAAAAATAAGCATAAGGTAATATGAAACAACCCTTATATTTATTGGAAAAAACAGTAGAGAGTTTTTCAAAATAAATGCTAAGATAGAGAATCATATAGAGAAATTACTCTAAATAGTAGTATCTCCCTTTACCTAATTAGAATTAATAAGCATATCCTCATCTCTGCTTACACCAATTTTTTTGGTGATCATGACAAAAGAAAAAGACAAACAAGAAAATAGAAACACAAGGACAAGGAGAAGTTTAAGCTAGTGAATTTAAAGTGAGCAAACATTAATCAAGATATTTTATCACAAACAACACAAGTATTCAAATACATGTAATGAAATCAGATTCACTGAAAATTTGTACTTATGGTGGTCTCTACTACTCTATAGAGCCATTACTGATGGGTTTCTCCCTACCACTCACAAGATTAGTCCATGATCATCTAAGGTCATTCTCTTGCCTTAGACTATGACCTTTTGCTACTCTCACCACATGAATCATTCTACTTTATATGTAATCTTACTTAAATCCATAGATCATCACATACATTATATTACAATCAAAAGAATTTTCCCATGAAAATCATTTATCTTCCACATGTTATCTCATAATCAATTATGTTTCATGCAAAGCACATCAAGTCAAATCTCGTTCATTCTTCTGCCTTAGACTATGACCTTTTGCTACTCTCACCACATGAACCATTCTACTCTATATGTAATCTTACTTCAATCCATAGTGTGAGGGCCCCTTTTTATTTCTGCCCTAAAAGTTAGTGGGCTGCCCTTGTAAGTGGGCCTAAGGCCGGTCCAACAGATAAAGTCATTAGGTCTGCCCTAAACATTTCACTTCTTTGCATTTTCAGAAAATTGTTATCCTTGCATTAGAGCCGCAGCCGTTTTCTACCTCTACTAGGGTTTGGGGACCAATGTGAGCACGCCAGTTCGAACCCGTTTCCTTTCCTACGTAAGTGCTCCTTCTGTTTGTGTCTGTTTTCCCCCACTGTCACCCTAAGTAACTAATGTTTCCGCTGTTGGTCATGGTTTCCAGCTTTTGGAGTTGCCTCTTGAGGACTGCGTTCCGCTGTTTAGGATCAAGCTCGTGTCAGGTCTTTCGCTAGCTTAATCCCAGGTAAGGGAAGCTAAAACCCTATTGTTCGGTATAAAAACTTTGATGTTATTCCGTGATTTTCGTGCTTATATGTGACTGTGAGCGTATGGTGTGAGCTGATTTGTTGTTTGGGTATGAAACTGTGTTGATGGCAGAGAGGGACAGTGGCGGAGTCTGATAGACTCGCCCAGGCGAACCTGTCTCGCCTAGGCGAGAGTTACAGGGGCTCGCTTAAATATTTCCTCGCGAGGGGTCGCCCAGGCGACCCACTATACGTTTTGGGCGAGCGAACCACTCGCCCATGCGAGAGGGGTCTCGCCTAAGCGAGATCCCGCAATGGTTCCTGTTTCCGATTTCGGGCCCTCGCCTAGGCGGAGGGGGCCTCGTCTGAGCGAGACTGTCTCGCCTGAGCGAGGTGCTGGGCAAGACAGTGCTGTGATTGGATGTTTGTTTGTTCCTGAATGGTCTGTTTTGGTTGGGTATGAATGTATGATGAGTGATATGTATATAATGGAGTATGAGGTATACGTAGTATGATTCCTGAATTACAAATGATGGGTTTGGTATGAAAGTTGGCATGATCTCTACATGACTTGTATATGATGAGTTGGTTACATATGTACGTGTGTGGGGTCACAAACTTGGCATGAGAAATAATGAATCTTGGTGGTTGGTAAAGCTTTGGTATGGTTGGCATGAGGAGAAACACCTTACTCATGATCGAGAATAACAAGTTGGTAATGATTCAACATATGAGAAATGGAGACTTGTTATGGGTTTTGGGTTGAAACCTTATGTGCAATGTATGTATAAATCCTTGGTTGTTTATGTATGTTGGTCCGTGTCAGTGCATAATTCCTTGGGGTCTCTAGGTGAGACTTTCAAGGTAGCACTTCAGTGGTCGGGACGTAATTCCAAGGCCCCTGTTAGTGAGTGCCAATGGTGGTGCCCCATTTGTATAACTAGGTAAGGATTCAAGGTAAGGTTGCATCCTGACACTCTGAGGAGCCAGTTAGTCTCACCTAGAGCGGACTGACTCTTGTGGTGAGAGTAGCAGGAGGCCTGAAATCCATTAAGGGCTAACTTTGTGGTGAGGGAAGTTTGATTCATCGTAACACTTAGCTCAGGATCGAGCAGCTCGGGAGTGAGCAGAGGTATCCACCATAAGTGCAAGCATCCGCTGAATCCGACCAGGTTATACGTATCTAGATGAGTCGAGTCGAGTCGTAGTGTATTGATTGAAAAGTCTTAACATGCTTGGGTGTTATATTAATATTGGATGGGAAGGTATATTTAACTGTATGAGATAAATGTTGAGTGGCTCTAGCTTACCCTTTCTGTTGTTTGTTATATGTTTTGTGGTGTGGCTTTTTCTGTTGCGATGATCATCAATTTGATTGATGGGAGCAGATGGGCGAGGTTCCAGAGGTCAGCAAAGAGATGGAGATTCCGCTGCATAGTCCGCGTGGACTGGTTTTTATGTCTGCATGAGCTTATTTAGGGTTACAACCCATGTATCTGTTCGTCCTTAGATTTATGCACTCTAGTTAACTTTTCCCTCTGGTTTCTTTCGGGCATCGTGGTGTGCCATGGGTTGTATGGAGTTGAGTTTAAAACTCCCAGACTGCGTTTTTATGTTATCTTTCCCGTAACATTCCTTTAATTTTACGTACTTAATTAAATGGGGTGTTACATTTATGGTATCAGAGCGGTCATTCCTTAGGTCTGTGGACTTGGATGTTCGCTTAGCTTTCTCTGTGTCTTCTGAGCGTTCTTAGTTAAATTCTTGTCTTTATCGAGCTTAACCAAGTGATTTTCTGTGTGCTACTGGACTATGGCACCTCCCCGTCGAGCTTCTCAATCATCCCAGGGGGACGCACCCGATATCGCTAGAGCCATAGAGGCGATGGTAGCAGCTATGGCACAACAGAGTGCTGCGATGATGCAGCAGCATGAGGCATCCATGCAGCGATAGGCGGTGTCGCTTGAGCAGCAACAAGCGGTGAGCAGCAGATGGAGGCTGCCAGGGTAGCTGCTGAGGATGCTCATCGGTAGCATATGGAGGCCCTCCGTCAGCTGGAGGAGAACAGGGCAGTTGCCCCTGTGTTTGGTCTGGAACCACGACCTACAGTCAGGGAGTGGAGCCTGGAGGACTTTCTAAAGCACCACCCGGCGAAGTTTGATGGGAAGACCAGTCCTGACGCTGTAGACCAATGGCTGAAGGACCTGGAGCGCATCTATGACGCCAAGATGTGCCCTGCGGAGAACAGGTTGGCGTTTTCAGTGTATATGCTCACGGGGGAGGCGAAGCATTGGTGGAGCAGCACCAGATCCATCCTAGAGGAGAGGGATGAGCCAGTGACGTGGGAGACATTCAGGGAAAGATTCCTCTCTGAGTATTTTCCAGACAGCATCCGGTACGCCAAGGAGGTGGAGTTCCTTCAGTTGACCCAGGGAGGGAAGACAGCAACAGAGTATGCTGAGAGGTTCAAACACCTCAGCCGTTTCTACACCCTACCACTCGATGAGGAGTGGCGATGCAGGAAGTTCGAGAATGGGCTTTGCGGTGACATCCGCTTGATGGTAGCTCCCTTGTCCATCAAGGATTTTGCCGCTCTGGTAGAGAAGGTCAGGGTGATGGAGAAGATGAAGCGTGAGGTGGAAGGTCAGCACCCACCGCAGCCACAGCCGCCTCAGAGGATCGGTGGACCATCTGGGTCCAGACCCAGACAGGAGGAGCGGAGGAGACCATATGATAGACCCCACCATCAGCCTCAGGGGTCTAGGAGCTTTTCTCCTCAGCAGGGTCGAGTTCGGTGTTACACATGTGGAGGACCCCACCCGAGGTACGCTTGTCCATGTAGGGAGGGTTACCGTAGGTGCAACAACTGTGGCAAGGAAGGCCACTTTAGGAAGGATTGTCCCAACCTTGCCAGGGCAGCGGCACGCCCTCCAGTTCAGACTCCCCATCAGCATCAGTGGAGGGACAGAGGCAACAGGCCTCAGGCGACGGGCAGAGTCTATGCCATGACCGGGGCAGAGGCTGCAGGTTCAGGTAACCTTGTTATGGGTTATTGTGTGATTTCTGGGATGAGATGTTGTGTGTTATATGATTCTGGAGCGACACACTCTTTTGTGTCAAATGCATGTGTGGAACGGTTGGGACTGCCGGTGCGCGAGCTGCAGTGTGAGCTTGCGGTGTCTACTCCGGCGTCGGGTCTGGTTAGGACGTCGTCCTTATGTACTAGGTGCCTAGTGGAGGTAAAGGGACGCAAGTACAGGGTGAATTTAATCTGTCTGCCTCTACAGGAGTTGGAGGTGATCTTAGGGATGGATTGGCTCTTTGCCAATCGCATCCTGATAGATTGTCGAGAAAAGAAGTTGTTGTTTCCCGACTCAGAGGAGCTTGAATTGGTGTCTCCTCAGGGGGTGGTGAGGGAGATCCAGAGTGGCGCGCAATGCTTCATAATCTTCGCCCGTATGGAGGTGGGGGAGAGAGAGAACATCAGTTATACCGGTAGTGCACGAGTTTGAAGACGTATTTCCAGATGAGGTACCTGGGTTACCTCCCAATAGAGAGGTGAAATTCTCTATAGATCTAGTACCAGGGACAGGCCCGGTGTCGATGGCCCCGTATTGCATGGCTCCGACAGAGTTGGTAGAGCTCAAGAAACAGATAGAAGAGCTGATGGAGAAACAGTTCATCCGACCCAGCACTTCGCCGTGGAGAGCACCAGTGTTGTTGGTGAAGAAGAAGGATGGGAGTTCGCGCCTGTGTGTGGACTATAGGCAACTGAACAAGATGACGATCAAGAACAAGTATCCGCTCCCGAGAATCGACGACTTGATGGATCAGCTACATGGGTCATCGGTATTCTCAAAGATAGATCTGAGATCGGGTTACCACCAAATTTTAGTGAAGGCTGATGATGTGTAGAAGACGGCGTTCAGATCCAGATATGGCCACTATGAGTATGTGGTTATGCCGTTCGGTGTGACCAACGCCCCGGCAGTGTTCATGGACTACATGAACATGATCTTCTGACCTTTCCTAGATAAGTTTGTCGTGGTCTTCATAGACGACATCCTTATCTACTCCAGGACTCAGGAGGAGCATGCAGAACACTTGAGGTTGGTGCTTGGTGTTTTGAGAGAGAAGAAACTGTATGCCAAGTTATCCAAGTGTGAGTTCTGGATGGATGAAGTTCAGTTCTTGGGGCATGTGATATCGGCCCAGGGGATTGCAGTGGATCCGACAAAGGTCGAGGCAGTGGTAAAGTGGGAAAGTCCTAAGTCAGCCACAGAGATCAGGAGTTTTGTGGGCTTGGCGGGCTATTATAGGAGATTCATAGAGGGATTATCCAAGATAGTGGCGCCTCTGACTTTGCTTACCCGGAAGGACCAACCTTTCACTTGGACGGACAAGTGTGAGAAGATTTTTCAAGAGCTAAAGAGGAGATTGACGAGTGCTCCTATATTGGTAATTCCGGATGTGGGGAAACCGTTTGAAGTCTACTGCGACGCGTCTCATCTCAGACTTGGCTGTGTCTTGATGCAAGAAAAGAAGGCGGTGGCGTATGCTTCACGACAGCTTAAGGTGCATGTGCGTAATTACCCCACTCATGACCTTGAGTTGGCAGCGATAGTATTTGCCTTGAAGATCTGGAGGCATTACCTTTATGGTGCCCAGTTTCGGGTGTTCAGCAATTACAAGAGTTTAAAGTACTTGTTTGATCAGAAGGAGCTGAACATGAGGCGGAGGAGGTGGATAGAATTCTTGATGGATTATGACTTTGAGCTCCTATATCATCCCGGGAAGGCAAATGTGGTGACAGATGCTCTGAGTAGGAAGACGGTACATACGGCACATCTCATGATAAAAGAGGTAGAGCTACTAGAGAAGTTCAGAGACATGAGGATACAGGTGGAGTTGGGGTCCGAGTCCATTAGGTGTAGTACCCTTACTATATCTAGTGACTTCTTGGACTCGATCAGGGAGAGGCAGTTGTTGGACGCCAGTCTGAACAGGGTTAGAGAACAACTTGGATCAGAGGAGGCCAGAGATTTTGCTTTGGGTGATGATGGTATACTGAGGTTTCAGGGCAGAATCTGTGTACCTAATGATGCAGAGGCGAGGAAGTTGATCCTTGAGGAAGGACACAAGAGTCGTCTTAGCTTGCATCCTGGCATGACTAAGATGTACCAGGACCTCAAGGAGACTTTCTGGTGGCAGGGGATGAAGAAGGATGTGACACAGTTCGTATCAACCTGTCTGACTTGTCAGAAGGCGAAGGTGGAACACCAGAGGCTCGGTGGGATTCTACAGTCGTTGGAGGTACCGGTGTGGAAATGGGACAACATATCGATGAACTTTGTGACCCACTTGCCACGAACTTTTAGAGGACATGACACCATCTGGGTGATAGTAGATCGACTGACCAAGAGCGCACACTTCTTGGCGATGAACTTGAGAATGTCCATGGCCAAGCTGGCCCAGTTGTACATTAAGGAGATAGTAAGACTTCATGGGGTGCCCTCGAGCATAGTTTTCGACAGGGACCCGCGGTTCACGTCCCGGTTTTGGCAGACGTTACAGAGTGCTATGGGTAGCAAGCTCACCATGAGTTCAGCTTATCACCCTCAGACCGATGGCCAGTCGGAGAGGACGATCCAGTCATTAGAGGATTTGTTGAGGACATGCATACTGGACCACCTGGGAGCTTGGGATGAGGTATTGCCTTTGATCGAGTTTACCTACAACAACAACTTTCATGCGAGTATTGGCATGGCGCCATACGAGGCTCTTTATGGCAGGAGGTGTAAGACTCTTCTTTGCTGGTATCAAGATGGAGAAGCGGTATTAGTTGGACCAGAGTTGTTAGAGCAGACCACCGAGAAGGTGAGGATGGTGAGAGATAGGATGCAGGCTTCTCAGAGTAGGCAGAAGGCCTATGCAGACTGTAGGAGGAGGCCCTTGGAGTTCGCAGCCGGCGATCATGTGTTCTTGAGGGTGACCCGAACCACTGGTGTGGGAAGGGCTCTCTGCTCAAGGAAGCTCTCTCCTAAATTCCTTGACCCTTATCAGATCACGAGGAGGATTGGGCCAGTAGCTTATGAGATAGCTTTACCCTCGCAGTTGGCAAACCTTCATCCGGTGTTTCATGTGTCACAGCTGAGGAAGTATGTATTCGATCCGGCCCACGTGTTGGAGGCCGAAGATATACAGATCAGGGAAGACCTCACCGTGGAAGTACCACCCATCGCTCTTGAGGATAGTAAGGTTGAGGAACGTCGAGGAAAGAATGTCAGTCTTGTCAAAGTCATCTGAGATCGGTGGACGGGTGACTCGACTTGGGAGCTAGAGGAGGACATGAGAAATTCACACCCACATTTGTTTACCTGGTGAGTCTTTATTTTCGAAGTCAACAATTTTTCTTGTTGGGAAGAATGTGAGGGCCCTTTTTTATTTCTGCCCTAAAAGTTAGTGGGTTGCCCTTGTAAGTGGGCCTAAGGCCAACCCAATAGATAAATTCATTAGGTCTGCCCTAAACATTTCACTTCTTCGCATTTTCAGAAAATTGTTATCCTTGCATTAGAGCCGCAGCCGTCTTCTACCTCTGCTAGGGTTTGGGGACCATTGTGAGCACGCCAGTTCGAACCCGTTTCCCTTCCTACGTAAGTGCTCCTTCTGTTTGTGTCTGTTTTTCCCCACTGTCACCCTAAGTAACTAATGTTTCCGCTGTTGGTCATGGTTTCCAGCTCTTGGAGTCGCCTCTTGAGGACTGTGTTCCGCTGTTTAGGGTCAAGCTCGTGTCGGGTCTTTCGCTAGCTAAATCCTAGGTAAGGGAAGCTAGAACCCTATTGTTCGGTATAAAAATGGTTGCTTTGATGTTATTCCGTGATTTTCGTGCTTATATGTGACTGTGAGCGTATGGTGTGAGCTGATTTGTTGTTTGGGTATGAAACTATGTTGATGGCAGAGAGGAACAATGGCGGAGTCTGATAGATTCGCCCAGGCGAACCTGTCTCGCCTAGGCGAGAGTTACAGGGGCTCGCTTAAATATTTCCTCGCGAGGGGTCGCCCAGGCGACCCACTATACGTTTTGGGCGAGCGAACCACTCGCCCAAGCGAGAGGGGTCTCGACTAAGCAAGATCCCGCAGTGGTTCCTGTTTCCGGTTTCGGGCCCTCGCCTAGGCGGAGGGGGCCTTGTCTGAGCGAGACTGTCTCGCCTAAGCGAGACTCCTCAGCCTAAGCGAGGTGCTGGGCGAGACCGTGTTGTGATTGGATGTTTGTTTGTTGCTGAATGGTCTGTTTTGGTTGGGTATGAATGTATGATGAGTGATATGTATATAATGGAGTATGAGGTATACGTAGTATGATTCCTGAATTACAAATGATGGGTTTGGTATGAAAGTTGGCATGATCTCTACATGACTTGTATATGATGAGTTGGTTACATATGTACGTGTGTGGGGTCACAAACTTGGCATGAGAAATAATGAATCTTGGTGGTTGGTAAAGCTTTGGTATGGTTGGCATGAGGAGAAACACCTTACTCATGATCGAGAATAACGAGTTGGTAATGATTCAACATATGAGAAATGGAGACTTGTTATGGGTTTTGGGTTGAAACATTATGTGCAATGTATGTATAAATCCTTGGTTGTTTATGTATGCTGGTCTGTGTCAGTGCATAATTCCTTGGGGTCTCTAGGTGAGACTTTCAGGGTTGCGCTTCAGTGGTCAGGACGTAATTCCAAGGCCCTTGTTAGTGGGTGTCCATGGGGGTGCCCCATCTGTATAACTAGGTAAGGATTCAAGGTAAGGTTGCATCCTGACACTCTGAGAAGCCAGTTAATCTCACCTAGAGCAGACTGACTCTTGTGGTAAGAGTAGCAGGAGGCCTGAAATCCATTAAGGGCTAACCTTGTGGTGAGGGAAGTTTGATTCATCGTAACACTTGTAACACATAGCTCAGGATCGAGCAGCTCGGGAGTGAGCAGAGGTATCCACCACAAGTGCAAGCATTCGCTGAATCCGACCAGGTTATACGTATCCGGATGAGTCGAGTCGAGTCGTAGTGTATTGATTGAAAAGTCTTAACATGCTTGGGTGTTATATTAATATTGGATGGGAAGGTATATTTAACTGTATGAGATAAATGTTGAGTGGCTCTAGCTTACCCTTTCTGTTGTTTGTTGTATGTTTCGTGGTGTGGCTTTTTCTGTTGCGATGATCATCAATTTGATTGATGGGAGCAGATGGGCGAGGTTCCAGAGTTCAGCAAAGAGATGGAGATTCCGCTGCATAGTCCGCGTGGACTGGTTTTTATGTCTGCATGAGTTTATTTAGGGTTACGACCCATGTATCTGTTCGTTCTTAGATTTATGCACTCTGGTTAACTTTTCCCTCTGGTTTCTTTCGGGCATCGTGGTGTGCCATGGGTTGTATGGGGTTGAGTTTAAAACTCCCAGACCGCGCTTTTATGTTATCTTTCCTGTAACATTCCTTTAATTTTACGTACTTAATTAAATGGGGTGTTACACATAGATCGTCACATACACTATATTACAATCAAAAGAATTTCCTCATGAAAATACCTTATCTTCCACATGTTATCTCATAACCAACATGTTTCATTCATAGCTTCATACATCATATTTCATAATTCTCACAATCAATCACATGGTAAAACAAAAGATTAAAACAACACAAGTTTTGCTTAGGTAAGATCCTTGTCGCTTGAGCAAAATGGTTTATTGAAACTAAAATAAAACTCTGAAACGTTCTCACCTAGGCGAGAGATTCTAGCTTGGATGACAGGGGCTCTCGCTTGAGCGACAAAATTGTTGCTTGAGCTAAAATTTAAGAGAAGCAAAATAATTCTAGTGGCTTTCTCACCTTAGCGACATCTTACGTCGAATGGGCGATACGTTATCTCTTAAGCGACAACTCAAACAAAGAGAAAAGTAGAAATTTAACTATTTTCACTTGAGCTAGATTTCTCTCCCTTGAGCGAAAGTTACGAATTTTTACTCTGTTCTCAGCACCTAAACTCAGAGAACCCAAACTCAAAGAAGACAAACCACTAAAATTTCACATGCACTCATCAATTCAACACCTAAAAAACACAATTAAAGACTAAGATAAGCATTTCATTTTGAATTTACAACAAAACCTAGTTTCCCTTACCTCAAACGTGGATCAAGCTGAAACAACAAAAACCCCAAGACAAATTTTGAGCACTAAAACCCCAATTCAACCTAAAAAGCCAAAGCGCAAGACCACATAGAAGAAATGAGGCTCTAATCATGATCAAAGCAAAATAAAAAACCCAAAAATTAAAAAAGAAGACAGAGGTTCAATTTTTAACTTACGAGGAGAAATGTAACGTTTGGTTGTATTCAAAGAAGACTCTACCACGAATCCAAATGTGGTCTTTAATTCAAAAAAGGATGAAGAGTAAAATGCAAAGGGATTGAAGTTGAAGAGAAAGAAAAGGGATATGCATTTTAAGAAAAGAGAAATTAGGCTACTGTGATTTTTTTTTCCTTAAAGAAATGAGTTTCCCATAAAGGCTTCCTTAATTAATTATAGGGATTTTTCTTTAAAAATTATATTATTGTTATTGGTAAAGGGTTTAACATTTGTTCATCAAAGAGTTTAGAAAATGGAATATTTTGTAAATGCCTAGTAGTTGTGAATTATGACTAATGAGTGAAAAATTAACCATTGAGGTGTACATAAACATGCAATCACAATGTTGATGATAAGCAACTAAACTATTTATTAGGTAGACCTATCAATTTGACTGAACTCACAAGATTTGGTTATGATCCACATGAGTTAGACTAAAACATGTTCACAGATCAAAAAATTTAGATAGAAAAAGTTCATACGATTAAAATAGAAAGGGTTAAATATGTTTTTGGTCCATCAAGTTTAAGTGAATTTTGGACTTAGTCCCTCTTTAAAACTTTTGACCAATTTATTCCTTCATCTTTAGAAATGCGTGTATTTAGTCTTTTTAATTAAAATTTGTTAAGTTTATCTGACATTTAAAACGCATTTCATGATAGTATTTGAATTGTTTACACTGTTTGACACATTTTCATTTTAATGTTAACTCAAATATTATTGTAAAACACGTTTGAAAAGTTAAATAAACTTAACAAAATTTGGTTAAAAGAACTAAATTCATGCATTTCTAAAGTTTGAGGATTAAATTACGTCAAAGTTTTGAAGAGGGACTAATTTCAATCTTCACCGAAAGTTAAGGGACCAAAAACATATTTAACCCAAATAAAAATAAAAGGCTTGTGGGATATGATCAACCCATGGACTAACCTGTGTAAGCCAATCTTTGGTCGTGATAGACAAGATTGAGTCGGACCCAACTCAAGTAGGTCATTTAGGTTGGGTGCAGGTTAGGCTGCATCCATGTCAAGCCAAATTTGATAGAATAAACATCATGCTTAGTCGAATTGAGCTCACATTGGACATAGATGAGTTGGACTCATAAAAGGTTGAATTTGACCACGTAAGACCAAGTCAAGTTGAACGCACCTTAGGATGAGCAAGTTGGACACCCCAAATTGAGTTGAGTAGTGTCCGCTTGAACCCATTCAAGTTGAATCAAGTCAAATTGGACTCGTGTCAAATGTAATATCCCATTTAATAGTATAAACTACTAAGTAAAATATTAATATTCTGACAAAACAAAACATAATAGTTATGAATATATATATAACATTAATACATTTATCCAAAAGAAATCACTATGTAATATAACATATACACAACTATATCATAAACATCTAGGAGTATTTCAGAAAAGGACATTATTCCTAAACATCTTCACATCATCCAATTCTATTCAGTAGCCTCACCTAGGGATGATAACGGTTAGGTCGGCCATGAATAGTGTTTACTCGCTACCCAACTCGTAAAAAAAAATTCATTCGCTACTCGTCTGTTTACTGTAAGATCTGAGAAAATTAAATAAATACATAAATATTTATTTAACATAAATGCGGGTAGTGGGATCTTTATAGTAATAAATGAGAGGGAGGAAATCCTAAGTTAATTAATCTGGAAAGAGAAGAAAAGGAATAATACTAAATTAAGTGGTTGAGAGAACTTAGGCATGTTGAGGGGACTTGGGTTCAAGTCATGTGTATGACATTAGTAAAAAGGCATGAAATGACCTTTTAAACTTGTTTCTTTTCTCTTTTGTGATTTGATGCTTGATTCTTGTTGTTTGCTATGATGTATGAACATGTCAAAATGCTTGAATGTCTTTGGTATTCTTTCCGTTGTTTGTTTTTTGTCTTTCGGGTGTGTTAACATGTAAGTGGGGTGGTGGGTTCTTCTTGAACCTATGTGTGGACGCGCGTTATAGTTTTGGGTTTCTTTTTTTATATGTGCATGATTTTTTTATTCATTGGCTTGGTATAGCAATTGTTGGGTTGATCTGGTGCAGTAAGTGATACAACTATGAAGGTTTGGAGTGGGTCTTTCCACGTTAATTGATGGGCAGCATTAGAGTGTGTATGTGTGGTGCAATTTTGATTAAAACCCTATTTATCAGAATTTCGTGGGTGTGGAATGGAATCACTTGGTGGGAAACCTTTGTACCTTTTATTCTTTGTAGGGGTGGGCAAAAAATCTAATTTTCTTGATCCAATCCACTTTTGCTCCAATCCAATCCATTTATAATCCATTTTATTAAAAATCCAATCCATTTAAAATCCATTTAATGGATCTGGATTTCAATCTAATTTACATTTTACATATCTTATGGATTGGATATCCATTTTATAAATCAAGATTTTTAAATGTGGATAATCCAAAAAATCCAATCCAAATTTTCAATTTTAATTTTTAGTTGGGTTAGACTAAAGGTTGAGATGGACTATGCTAAATTCAGACTTGGACGGGCCTTGCTCGATGACCTATACGGATCGGGCAGGCCCGACGACCATAAGAGGTTGGGCGAGCCTAAAGATATGAATGGGCTAGGCGGGCCCAATGACCCGAATGGGACCAACGATCCGAAAAATTCGAGCGAGCCCCATGACCCGAACGGGGCAGGCGGGCCCAATGACCAGATGAGCCAGGTGGGCCCGAAGACCCGAACAGGCCAGGCAGGTTCGAAGATCTGAACGGGCCAAGCAGGCCCGATGACCTGAACGGGTCAAGCGGGCTTGAAGAACCGAACGGGTCAGGCAGGCCCAAAAACCCGAACGGGTCAGGCAGGCCCAAAGACCTGAACGGGTCAGGCAGACCTAAAGACCCGAAGACCCGAACGGACCAGATGGGACCATTGACGAAAATAGGTCAGGCAGCCCAAAGACCTGAACGAACCCGACGACCCGGACGGGCCCAACGAACCGAATAGGCCCAAAGACCCGAATGGGGCAGACGACCCGGACGAGCTTGACGACCCGGACGAGCCTGACAACCTACACGGGCCTTACGACCTGGATGACACGACGAAACGAAGACCCGGACGGGCATTACGACCTGGACGGGCCCGACGACCAAAACGGGCCTGACGACCCGGCATGCCCGATGACCCGGATCGGTCCGATGACCCGGACGTGCCTGACGACCTTGACGTACCCGACGATGCAGACGGACCGCACGACTCGAACGTGCCCGACTACCTAATTGGGCTCGACTATTTGGACGGGTCTATCCGGGTCGCCTAGCCTGTCTGGCCCATCCGGGTTGTCGGACCCATTCGGGTTGTCTGGCCCGTTCGCGTCGTTGATCATGTTCGTGTTGTCGTGCCCGTCCAGGTTGTCGGGCTCGTTCGGGTCGATGCAATGCTTTTGCTACAAATGTAGTTTAATCCTACTGTAGGTTATTTAACCAAGGGGCCCACGGTTGCAAAAAGATGAAACACATTTATGGGTGTGGGGCCATTTTGCCTCTTCCATCGGTTTATATCATGTTTAGTTTCCTTTCTTTCATAATTGTGTGGTTGCAGTACACGTGAGTGCATGGGTTTCTAGCTTAAGGCTTTGTTCACTTGACTAGATGGACTTGTGAGAGAGGGAGAAGATGGATGTGAGTGAATTTAAGAGTGAATTGTGTGTTGTTTTTTTTAAAGGATTTAGAGGTGATAGTGGGTGAATTTTGAAGTAAGATTTGTGAGAGTTTGTGAGTGATTTGATTGATATGATAGATTAAAAAATGTTTTAATAGATGTAATAGGTAAATTACCATATTGCCCTCCATTAATAAGTAGTATAAATTGGTATTTGTATGACTTATAACTGATATTTTTTTACTACTAAAATTGAAAAAAATTATAAAAATAATAAAATAATACATTTTTTTATAATGTATTATAATAAATGGGATTGGTTCCAAGTAATATGGGATTGAATCCCTTCTTCCAACTTCACACATGGATCGATTCCAACTAATATGGGATCAAATCCCTTCTAATATGGCCATAGTTGGATTGGTTCCAAGAATGAATGGATCGGATCCCTTCTGCACTTGAGTGGATCGATCCAACTTTCTTTATTTTCTCCTCCTTACACAGTTCATGAACAACCAGACTTCATGCATGGATTCCAACTCCATTGTTGATAACCAGGGTCTTCTCAATTGTTGTGTTCGTTTATAAAGCATAATACAGGGTAAAATAGTCTTTGCTCAATTAATTGTCTCAAATATGTTCTCATTAGGCGAGATCGAAAAAGTGATGAATCTCGCAAATTATTGCTTTCACTCGCTCGTGATTCAGCGCAAACGAACATAATAAACACTTTCTAATCCATCTTCTCCCTTCCCTTCAAACAACAAATCACATCAAACGAACACAGACTAAAGTATATAACATCTTTGTACTTAATAGGACCATGAAAGCGAGAAGGGATTTTAGTTAGTTGTGGGTTCCTCCATGTTAATTTTAAGGGAGGGATATAATATATTATATATCTATATTGTAAGATACGTTAGGTATATGCGGGTATATTTATATATATATATATATATATATATATATATATAATATAATATAATATAATATAATATAATTGAATATTATAATATTATATGAAGGGTTAGATTTAAGTTTTAAGATAGGATGACAGTGTGGTATATTATATATTAATAATATATGAAAATCTAAGAAAGAGAAGGTGTAATTATTTATATTTTATTTTATTTTCAATTTTATATCAAGATAATATAATATTTTATCTTGTTTAGGAATTTGAGAATTTTAGTATACATTCTTACAAAACCTTCGGTTGGTGCCCTACAGTATAAGTGGTAATGAATTTGGCTACTGTAATTGGCTGGAATGTATATAAATATATTTATTTATTATTAGAAATATTAAATAATATTATTATATTTTAATTTACTAAAGTTTGAGATAAAAGTAGAGACAATAAAATAAATGTCGCAGTTTTGGATGTTAATAGTAGGGTTTAATGTAATTGTGGAGTGATTATTTGAATAATGTTGAAGTGTTTTTTTTATAGCATGATTTAAAATTGGTAAGAACATGTGAGTATATACGATGTATGTATATGATGGGTGATAGTAAAATTTTGGGTCACGTTGAAATGTGTAGACATGTAAATTGGTGATCTGAATCTGTGCCTATGATGTGTGATGAGGGATAACCTGAGACGAAACGCAGAAAAAAAATCAGTAGTTGTCATGCTACTGGTCTGGTGCTTGGCGGTGCAGGTTGACCCGTCAGGCGATAGGCCACAAAAAGAACTCTAGGAAAAAACTCGAGAGCTGGCGCCTGACAATGTAAGGGGTACCGGTTTTTTGTGAAATTGGGTCTGGACCAGAATCCAGTGGGATGGCGCTTGGCAGCACCAGGTGTCCCACTAGGCAGCCTGGAGCTCGAGTGCACCTAGCGACACAGGGGGTGGCGTCAAGTGGTTCCGGGTGCAGAGTTGGATTGCGTGTGGAGGAGGTTCCCAGTTACGAGTGGAGCTTGTATTGGGGTAACAAGTGCCCACTCGAGGTTGTAGCATGATGGTTTTGGAAGTCCAGTGGAGGGTGCAAGATCGTGGCTCGTATGGATGGGTTCCGAAAGATTGCCCTCCTCGGTGTTACCCGACGAGTTTGGTAGTCTTGGGACAAATACGAACTGAGATTCGTCTTGGCGAACTCCACTTGGTGTTGCGAATTGTGATCGTGACAAGTTTATTCCCGCGTGTGGACTGTAGGTGGTGGCTTGTAGTCGGAGGGGTGAGTAGACACTCGTGGCAGCAAGGATCGATCAATGTACTCATCAAAGAGTGTAGAATCAAGAGGAATCCAGAGAAAGATGTGAAAATTTGGGTCTGAGATTAGAGTGTATCAGTAGTGTTAGGGGTTTTAATTTGTTATTATAATGTACCTTGTGATGTATATTTTATTTTCGAGCTCACCCTATCTGTGTGTGTTTGGCGATGATCATGTAACTCGTTACATGAGAGCAGATGTTGATGCAGGCGAGCATGTAGATACTTAGAGTCGAAGTGGGTTAACATGAGAGTTTTTACATAGAAATACTTTTATGCATTTTATGTATTATTTTTGTAATCAGTATTATGAATCGTTTTATATTTATAAGAGGTGAACATGTTTATGAATTTTGTTTTTGGCGCATTTGAAATAAAGTTTTACTTTTTCTCGTGGTTTGGGAAAATGATTTCCTTAATAAATGCAGTTTATTAATATTTTTATTATTTTAATTTTAAATAAGTAATTTTCGGTTAGGATGTTACATTTACTCGTCGGATACCCGTTTAAAAAATACTTGTAGATTTTCTTAAAACCTGCAGGTACCCATGGATACTTGCATACCCACAAATATTTGAAAAAATATATTTTATAAATTTTTTTGAATAAAAATTAAATAAATTATAACAAATATAAAATACAACATAAATTAAATTTTAAATAAATGTAACATAATAAAATATAAATTAAATTTTAATTTTAATTAAACTTAACTTAATAAAATATAAATTTTATTTTATTTTAATTTTTTGTGGATAACGGATATTTGCAAGTATGGGTAGTATGATACTCGTATCCGACCTATTTATAAACGGCTATTAAAATACATGTTACTTACTATTCGCAGGTAATAAATACCTGCAGAAACTAACTATCTGTCGTGGATTTTATCCGTGGATACCTGCAGACGCGGGTATTTTGTCATCCCTAGCCTCACTATTGTCCATCAGAGGAGCATCCTTATTGTTGTCCTTCTCTATTCACACAATTAAGTGATCATTGTAAACGAAAACAAAAGAAAATCAAACAACACAAAAAACCACAGTGTAAGTTGGCATAAAAAAGAAGTTATACATAAGAAATGACGAGTCACATCACTTTAGCATTAAAATTAATACAATACATGTTTATACACACATAGCAGTTGATATTAAACTCAATTATCCGGATACATGCCATTGATATAGGGTTCACTAGAGGTATGCACATGTGATGATTTCTAAACTTTGTAGAGTACAAAGCCACAAGGGGTTATCACCCAACCACACAATGTTAATCTCTTTTATGCCTAAAACCAAAGAACAAGTCCAAAAGCTAGAATCTCTTGCTATTCTCACCACATAACTCATTCTACTTTATGTGAGTGTGAATGATTATTAGAGTTCAATACCTCCTTCCAGACCTCTCCTAGATCAATGCATACACTAACAATACTAACACTAAGAATTTCCCTCAAAATCCTTCAAACTTCATTATTCATGTTCACCACAATAGATTCCATTCAATTCATCGCAATAAAAACCATAAACATACTTCATTCAGTTCATCACAATGAAAACCTTAAACATGCTTCACATCAACCACAAAACACCAAAAAATAGTCAAACAATGTAAAACAGGTAAAATATGGCATTTGACGCTCAACCCTAATGCTCAACATCATTTGCCTCGTAAAAATGTGCCCTCAGTGCCAACATAAAGCGTTTAAAACATCATTTTCCTCGTAAAAATGTGCGCTCAGTGCCAACATAAAGCGCTCAACATTAGGTAACTAAAATGCTCCTAGTCCTGCAAAGGTTTCCATTGCTCAACACTCATCGTTAATCGACTCGTAAAAGTTGACGCTCAATGTTGCCATGTGAGGCTCAACATTATATCACAAACCCAAAATTTGCACATTGTGATATGAGGGAATTGGACCTATTTCATAGCTCAATTTGGTACTCCTCTCTTAGTACTTTGGTTCAAACACTTTTTGAAACATTGAGGCTTATACCGAATTAGTCAGTTACTCAGATTCTAATTCTTTCAAATATTACAAGATCAAACCAAACAAGCACAACCATTATAACCTACAACTTTGAACCATATCATACAATATCACTTCAGCAATACACATCACACCAAATTTTATCCATATAGTCAATTTATCCCCATATTAATCTAACAACAACTTGTATTCATTAAATAGCAAAAATATCACAAAAACAAGTCAAGACTAGTTTTCCTTATGTAGAGAAAAGCTCGACTGGCTCTAACAACACTAAAACCTTCCCCACGTCAAAAGGTACTCTATCTACACATAGAAATACCACAATGATGATCATATCATATCCTCATGACCATTGATCAATAGAGAACTAAACACAAGATCAAAGGAGCACATGCGACCTCAAAGAGAGATGCATGTAAAGATTATCAAAATCACAAAGGAAGAGCTAAAAATCAACTTACCCAAATGGAGAAATTGACAAGTGAACTTGAAGATCTCGCCTCAAGAATCACACAAGCGTTCTCCGATCTTCAAACATATGATCACATGATCAAATAACTTAGAGAAAAAAAAATTTGAAAAAGAGATCTCTAGAGAGATAAAATTTCTTTAAATAATAAGATCCCTTTATAAAAGTTTTATTTATAATTAAATATTTTATTATTAAAATAATAGGATTTTATTGTTTTAAAACACTACCACTCTTAAAATACTATTATTTTTTAGATTCTCACGTAAAGTCCAAATTAGTCGATACCAAATCAAATAAAATTTAGATCAACCAAATTAAATCCACATTAAACCAATGTTTAAATATGTATTTTTTATTTTAAATTCTATTTATTTCTCTATGAGTTCTTTCATATTAAATATAAGAAAATTCGTCGGTGCATCAAGTATGACAAAATCATAAAAGATTTATATGTAAATAAATGAATTTTTCAAATAATCTATTTACGTTAAATATTTAAGGAGAGATCAGATAACTTCCTTAATTTTCATGGACTATAGATATTTTACTCATTACCATAATAAATACAAATTAATTAGAAATTAATTTGATAAATTGTAGTAAGTTTTTTTTTCTTTACTAAATCCATTTTATAATTTTTTTATTTTGCGTTTACCTTTTTAGTCTTCCAAGGAAATAAAATAAAAAATAATACTGGAGTAGAAAAATATTTTTGTCGTGTTTGTTACATTATTTTTGTCCTGTAACTTTCGTGGGAAATTATAGTGTCTGCTGTTCTGATCCCTTCACATGCACAATCCAACATTACGGACCCCGCATGATGACTCTATTGGTACTTCGTTGTCCTTATAACAAAATTTGGACCCATCGTAATATCAATGATAATACTGTCACATATATCAATATATTCTGAACAAATTAATATGTCATCTTTCAATTTGTAAACTAGCGTGACAAAAAAAAAAACATAATAATAGAGTGACTCTGTGTCATTCTTAATTCAGTAGTGAAGAGTGACTTTCCTCCATAACTGCAGCCCACAAAACCATATTTTAGGCGTTTTACAAAAATAATAACATGGGCAAAATTTTAAGAAAAATATTATTTAATAAGAACATTAAAATACAAAAGAGATAAGTTGACATCTCCTTCACGAAAAAAAAAAATTATTATTAATAATTAATTTTAGTGACAAAAAATTTTTAGATACCAATTTATATATTAAAAATTATTAAAATAATTTCAAAATTAGTCATTATAATAAATTGATTTTCAAATTAGTCACTAACATTAAATATCAAAAACGTTATTTTTTAAATTAGTCATTAATAAAACAAATTTAAATATCAATTTTTTGTATCTAAATATTGCAGTCAAACAGAGAGGTGTTTCTCAATTTTAGAAATTACGTATAAATATTTGTATTGGACTAAAAATGACCTTGAAGAATCTAGGTATCATTTGACAAACTCTTTGGAGCGACCAAAGAAGATTATTATCGTGAGAATACAATAATAAATATAAGGCTTAAATAGTCATTTAGTCCTAATTTTGGTTAACTTTTTTCAATTTGGTCCTAGTTTAGGATTTCTTTTCAATTTGGTCCTAAATTTCGTTCAATTAGGTCATTTTTCTTAACTTCGTCAAAATCGTTAACAGGACAGTGTTCAACATGGACTGTTAGTGTGACATGGTGCACTGTTGAATGATGTGGTCGTTATTTTACTGTAGTGCCCTTTTTAATTTTAATCAGATAGGTTTAGGGTTATAAATTGGTCGAAATTGGGTTTAGGATTTCATTAAGAATTGAGGATTTGGTTCAATTGAAGATTTGAAGACATTGTTCATTCGCTTCCATCGACCAATTGTGGAAATAAAAATCAAAACCAACCAAGCATCAAATAGTTACCAGCTTCCTCCTATTAATTTGTCAATGTTAAAGTTATTCCAAGGGACTTTTTCAGCGCCTACCATTTCTGCCATTTTTGGCGAGGCTCCATCAACATCCATGGTATCATATAAGTTGCCATCATCAAGGATCTGCATTTCATGAATAGATGATAGACTTGAGCAGTCAAGTGGCTTGCACAAACCAAAATCTGATAACTTTATGTGACCGTGTTTGTCCAATAGAAGGTTGTCTGGTTTTATATCTCTGGGGGAACACGAAGAAGCTTGAGAAGGAAAATTATGATTTACAACAACAACATTATAATTTTAAGATGTAAAAGTGCTAACCTATGAATGTAGTTGTGTTTATGAATAGATTATATGGCCAAAACACTTTCGGCAATGTAAAATCTAGCCACAGTCAATGCTTCTTCCCTCATCAACAGAGTCATTATATCACCACCGACCAGATATTCCATTATAAAATCTGAGGACATCTCATATCTTCAATTGAACGAAATCTCCAATTCATAATGAAACCCTAAATCCAATTTCGACTAATTTCTAACCCTAAACCTATTTGATTAAAATTAAAAAGGGCATTACAGTAAAATAACGGCCATGTCATTCAAGAGTGAACCACGTCACATTAACAATTTCACGTTGGACACTGTTATGTTGAGTTCAGATTTTCTATTGATTTTTTTGTGTTGTCCTTTGTTGAGCATTAAAAATACATTGTATTAGTTTTTTAAATATTTTTTTAATATATTTTAAAACGTCAAAATTAGTGGTAATTTGTGTATTATGAAGGCACAATAAAGGAACAACATAAAAAAATCTAGCTGAAAATCCAAATTCCTGTTATGTTAACTATTATGACAGAGTTAAGAAAAATGACCTAACTGAACGAAATTTAAAACCAAATTAAAAAGAAATCTTAAATTAGGACCATGTTAAAAAAAGTTAACCAAAATTAGAATCAAATAACTATTTAAACCTAAATATAAATAAAAATTGAATAATAATAATAATAATAATAATATATTAAAGTGTACAATCGTGGCATCCTTTCAACGATTTTCATTTTGATACCCCTCGTTCTTATGTTACTTCTACTTTACAATTCACTATAATAATATAATAATGTATTAGAATTTTAAATTAAAAAATAAAATAAATATAATTAAAATAGTATTATATTGAGTTTTCAGTGTATTTTATTTTATTTGGTTGTTGTCAAAATAACACCAGCCTAAATATAAAGAGAGGATGAAAGTAAAGGAAGATGCAGTTTTAGCACTTTTGATTTGTTTGTGTTCGGCCATGGCAAGAAACGAAGAAAGGCTTCACATAGTAATGTTTCCATGGCTAGCCTTTGGACACATGATCCCGAACCTCGAGCTAGCCAAGCTCATTGCTGAAAAGGGTCATCATGTGAGCTTCGTATCCACCCCACGAAACATAGAGCGTCTCCCCAAAGTCTCACCAAACTTGGCCACACTCATCAACTTCGTCAAGCTTCCGCTGCCTAAAGTCCCAAACCTTCCGGAAAACGCAGAGGCCACCACCGACGTCCCCTACGACGTCGTTCAATACCTCAAGAAAGCCTACGATGCTTTGGAAGAACCCTTCACCCGTTTTCTCGAATCTTCCAACGCCGATTGGCTCTTCTACGACTTCATTCCCTTCTGGGCAGCTTCTGTGGCTTCCAAACTCGGTATCGGAACCGTCTTCTTCAGCATTTATACGGTTCCCTTAATGACTTTCATGGGACCGGCTATGTTTTTGACCGGCGCTGAGCCGTCGCCCCGGACTAAACTTGAAGACTATACTGTTCCTCCGCTGTGGATCCCGTTTCCCACCACTGTGGCGTTTCGCTACTACGAGGTCGTGAAAATCGCCGACAGTCTCTCCGACAACGAGTCCGGCGTTGCAGACACGTACAGGTTGGGTCGTACTATCCAGAACTGCGATTTCGTCGCCATAAGAGGCTGCACCCGATTCGAACGACAATGGTTCCAGGTATATTCTGTTCATGCTCATCAAAAAACAAAAACAAATTGTAAAACTAAATTTTGCGAACTTCGTTTTACATACGTTAGTCTACATTTTTTAATAGGATTTCTATTCTTCTATTTTTTTCATTCTTAATACATTAAATATTTACATAAAGTATGTAATTGTTAAAGTTTATATTCCGTCTAAATTCATATTCTCGTATCGTATCAATAATTTATAACTTTATTTTCAAAAAATAAATCACCTAAAGTCATATATTTTTATATTTTTTTATATTTTTATATATATATATATATATATATATATATATATATATATAAAATAAAATAAGAAGTTCATTTTATAACATTATTTTTTATATCTTTCATATATTTTATCTCTTTCTCATATTTTCACAATCCGTACAAATCATCAAAACTCATAATATTTCATATTTCATATTGTGATTATGACTCTTAAAGTTTCATAAATTCGCATTCCATTTAAATCTGCATTAAACACTTAAAACTAAAATGTAAATGCTCAAGATCAAAATGCAGACTTAAAAGAGCCATGACCACCTAATGTTATAAAAGAAAGTTGTTCAAATTTAATAGTCAAAACATTATTGTCAAAACAAAAATACCATATACCTTTCTAAAGAAAAAAAAATGTCACAAACTCATTTTTTCTTTTCTTATAATCTATTCACATCTTTTTAATATTAAATATTAAATTAAGTTATTGAGTTAAAATATAAATTAAATTATTTAATAAAAATTAATATGTAATAAAAAATGGTTAAATATGTTTTTGTCCCATAATTTTTAGTGAATTTTGGAATTAGTCTATTTATAAACTTGAGACTAATTTAATCATTCATCTTTCGAAATACGTGGATTTAATTCTTTTAATTAAATTTTGTTAAGTTTATTTGACATTTCAAGCACGTTTAATAATAGTATTTGACTTTAACATTAAAGCAAAATGTGTCAAACAGTATAAACAACTCAAATCAAATATGTGTTTCGAAAGATGCGTACAAACATCAAATAAACCTACGTAAATTTGATTAAAATAACTAAATTCATGCATTTCGAGATATGAAAGACTAAACTGGTTCAAAGTTTTGAAATAAATTAATTTCAAAATTTACTGGAAGTTAAGAGACTAAAAACATATTTAACCTTAAAAGAAATTGTAATAGAAAGTTCAACTTAGTCGATCCCTTTATAAGATTATGTTGAGTTATACCTTCGTATTGAAATGATTCATCAGCTGAATTTTATATAAATTAATAAATAAATAATATGTTTCTATTATTAATAATTTGATATATTTATTTATTTATAAATATATAGTCTTTTCGGACACAATTTTTTATTCTGTATTTTTAAAGTTTTAACTATTTTAATTAAAAATAAATTATATTTATTTTGATTAAAAGCTGCAAGAAGTTATATATAGAGAGGCAACGGTCATTATTCTTAATTATTTAACAAAGTTTAATTTTATTTATAATATTTTTATTTAGGATTAAATAAGTGAAAATTTGAATTAGTTTCTCTTAAAAACTTTATACCAATTTAATCTTTTATCTTTAGAAATACGTAAATTTAGTCATATAAACCGAATTTTTTAAGTTTATTCAAAATTTCAAACTCTGCTAATATTGAAGCGAACATGTGTCAAACTGTGTAAATAATTTAAAATATTATCCTAACATGTGTTTGAAACATCAAATAAACTTGATAAAATTTAGTTAAACAGATTAAATCAATGCATTTACAGAAGTGAAGAATTAAATTGGTTTAAAGTTTCCAAAAATAACTAATTTCAATTTTTACTACAATTTGACGGACAAAAACATATTTAATCCTTTTAATTACTTCACTAGAAGACTAGAAGAATTGGACTGTAAGAATATAAATAAAAAATATAAATTCAGAATTATATTTGAAAAATAAATTTTTTAAATTGCTTTTAAATAATTTAAAAATAGGTCAAAAATATCACTTAAATTAAAAACAATAGAAAGAATGAGTAATTTTAAATTTTGGGTATAAGATAAACTGATGTTGGGAGAATAAAAAACTTCATGATGTACGTTGAGAGTTCTCAGCTAAATTATTAGGGCGATAAATAATACGTTAAATATACTAAATGCACTATGGTATTATTAATTTATCTGGTTACATTAAAATTTTTTTAGAAAATATAACAAAGTAAAAAAAAATTATTTTGGTAATAGATTCTTTCGTGATCTCTATTTAACTGTATAGTCTAAAAGATTACGGGCAGTCGAGTTCGTTGTATTGGGTCATTTTAGGAAAATGAATTTTTAATCACTCAAATTTAACAATTTTTTTAATCTAACATAATATTTTTTTAATGGTTTTCATTTTTTTCATTTTTTTCTACATTTAAAATAATTCAAAAAGATTATGGAAGATTGTGTGATAACAGGTACATTTTTCATATTTTTCTATCTTATAGTCCAAACGGCTTAAATCACAGAATTATCATTGATACCGGATTTCACTTCTGAAATATTTACAAAGAAATCGTTGATGCTACTCATAACGATTTCAATTTGTATGTCGTTTCCCATAACGACACCATTCCTATCATGTATATTTTAAGTCAATTGATCCAGATCGGTAAAACACGTTTCAAACTAATCCAGTTTCGTAATTTTACCAATTTTAATGTATAAAAGAATAGAAAATAAAAAAATACTTAAAATATACCATCTCATATGGTAAAAAAAATTATCAAAATTTAATCGTTTAAAATTTATTTTTCTTTTATAAATAAGATATATAATAAAAATCGGAATATTGTGAAAATACTGTGTTTTATAAATAAGATTTAAGATCGACAGAAATCGTGACATTTTAATTAAAGTGAAATCATAGACTTCAAACATTGAAAATTTAGTTGTCGTGGAGGGAGGGATTCGACGACTTCTATATTGTGGTTCCTAAAACATGATCCCATGCTTGGAAAAGAAGATCCTATCTAAATCATAAACATAACAAATTATTAAAAACATAATTTTGTATGTAATAATTCCACGACAGGGATTTCTTTAAAGTAAGCAGAAGTGGATAACTAATAGCTTTTGTTTTACTATCATATTTTGATTTCACTTGGAAACTCTTATGAATCAGGTGCTGGAAGATATCTACCAGAAACCTGTTATCCCGGTGGGTCAACTCCCAAACACGGTGTCTAAGGAAGGTGAAGAGAAGGACACGTGGCAGTGGATGATAGATTGGTTGGACAAGCAGGTAGAAGGCACAGTGGTGTACGTGGCATTTGGAAGCGAAGCAAAACCGAGTCAAGAGGAAGTGACGGAAATAGGTTTGGGTTTAGAAAAATCGAAGCTTCCATTTTTGTGGGTGCTAAAGCTTCAGCGAGGTCCTTGTGATCCAGAAGTGTTGCGATTGCCGGAAGGGTTTGAGGAACGAACAAGAGGGCGTGGAGTTGTGTGCAGCACGTGGGTGCCACAGTTGAAGATATTGGGGCACGTGGCTGTTGGTGGGTTCTTGACACACTCTGGTTGGTCCTCTGTTGTGGAGGCTGTTCAAAACGAGAAACCTATGGTGCTGTTGACTTTTCTGGCAGATCAAGGGATAAACGCGAGGGTGTTGGAGGAGAAGAAAATGGGGTATTCTGTGCCCAGAGATGAACACGATGGATCGTTCACCAGTGACTCTGTGGCTCACTCCCTCAGATTGGTTATGTTTGAAGAAGAAGGAAGGCCTTATAGGGAGAATATTAAAGATGTGAAGGACTTATTTGTTAATACAGAGAATCAAGAAAGATACATTGAAAACTTGTTGAATTTGCTTAGCGAGAGAAGAGCTCCAAACTTGATGGCCTAAAATATGTTACGTTAAATTATTATTTTGGTTCTATTTTTTATGAGAAATATAAATTTGATTTTTTTTTAATTTTTCTTAATTTGATTTTTATTTTGAAAAGTTTGATGCAATTAGATTTTAATAAATTTATTATATAAATTAATAACTTTATTATGCTTTTATATGTTATTTTATTTTAAATAAAAATATTAATTAATTTATATTATTATATATTGTTAAAAAATATCTATTATTTGAAAAATTTTAAAAAATTGTCTATAAAGATACAACACCATTTCCTATTTTTAATAATACTTTTAATTACATACAAAATATAAATGTTATATATTATAATAATGTTTTTCGATTCATGTGATTTTCAACAAACCACATCTCAATTCATGAATTTTTAACTATTTTTTAAATTTTTTTCAAAAACAAAATTCATGTGTCACGTTAGAGTTGTACCACGTATTAGAATAATAGTGATTATATTCAATTTAATTCTTTTATTTATATTTTGATTTAGTTTAGTCTCCTAATTTTTAAAATGATCTAATTTTATCCTCTTCAAGTTGAGATTAAATTAGTAATTAAGCTTAAATTATAATTTATATATACATGTTAAAATGACATTTTAGAATTTATACATCAAATTATTTCACCTAAATATTGGAATTATTTTATTTTTTACTAGTATACAAAATTTCAAGTGTAAAAATTTACAAGTTAAAAAATGTAAAAAATAAAATAATATGAATATTTATATAGTGATTTATATATAAATGATAAAAATAGAGAGAATTTGATCCTTTTAAAAATTTGAGCTTAATTACCAATTTAGTCTCAACTATATTTGAGAGTACAAAATTGGATCATTTTAAAATATTAAGACAATAAATTAAATCAAAATTGTAAACAAATAAATTAAATTAAAAACGATCGCTGTTATACTAAGACGTGACACAACTATAACCTCATGATCCAACTAACATGTGATAGTCTAAAAACAAAAATAAAAACAATATTTTTTTTAAATCATTAATTAACATGTAACAAGACCATAGTCTGAATAAAAATTATTTTAACATCAAATAAAAATTATAATTATACTTAATTACTAATTTGATTTCGATCAAAATCAAAAGATAAAATTAGATAACTTTTAAAAAATAAAAAGAATAAATTAAATTAAAATTATAAATAAAAACTAAATTAAAAACAATATTGAAATATAGTAACACAAACATAATCTCGTATGAGATATGATAATTTAAAAAAAAATTAAAAATAATATAAATTAAAACGTAATATGGCCTGACACCTAATCTTTTAAACAATTTAAAATGAAATTTTTGTCGCTGCTTTTTAGTTCATTTCAATTTTGAATATTTTAGTAATCCGATCACAACCGTATATTTTGTCATTTACTTATCTTGTCGGATTGTTGTATAATTATTGCCCATCCCATCACTGCATTCAAATTTGATGTGACAACGCATACGAAATCCTAACCCACGCCAAAGAAGCCAACATTTCATATCTATCATAGATAGAGTACCACGCATCACTGCCTGTTACAATAACATTATTATTTATATATAATTTTCTCACCGATTCTTTCACTTTTAATTAAACAAAAATATTGAATATAAATTACTTTTTCCCAACCGTGGAGATAGAATCATTGGAATTCTTTCTTATCGTGAACCACAATTCACATTAACCATTTGAAAGGATTATTCGTGTGAAATAGCTCAATTTGTATAAAAATTAGTCTCTTAATTTTTGTGGAAAAAGTTTGTATAAAATATATTTTCTATTTCTGCAGTCACACCTTTATATTCAAACTTTTATCAAAGCTAGTCTTCCACATTCTTGTCAAACAACTACATATTTGTTTTTAAAACTTTAATAGATTTTTGAAGCTCATTTTTTTATATTTAAGTGATCATAATTACATTAGTGTGAAATGGGTTTTTGAAATAAATTTTATAGTTTCGTGTTTCTCATGATATTATGGATTCAACCACATTTTCTAGATGAACTTTGGATGATGAGTTTCTTCATAAGTGTGTCGTCTACCCTTATGGATACAACCAAAGTTCTATGGATGAATGTTTGATACAATTTTATGTATTATTGTGTCTCTCACACTCAAATAGATGCAACCATACCTCTATAGTTAAATTTTATATGCAATTTTGTATACATACATTAGGTGATCGTATGAGGAGTTTGGGTAGGTTCAAACCCAAAAGTTCAAACCACGTCAACTCATTTCATAAAAAAGATTTGTATCCACCAACTATACTATCAAGTCGATTAGGTGTTGAGTTTGAAAGTGTTGATAAAGATCGAGGGGATTGATAACATTTGGACCTAAATTGCACCAAATTCCAATTCTAAACCAAACTACCTCTCTTAAACCTTTTGTAGAAAAAAAAAGTTATTTTTTTTGTATTGCAGTATTGCAGTATTATATGAAATCATGAAGAAAACAAATGGAATTAAAAACCCTAACTTCCCTTGTGTCGAAGTTATTGTGTCGGCGTTACAAACACAATATCAATTTATAGTCAATAAATTAATAAAAATGATATAAGTACATTGTTAGTCTAGTTGCTTTAACCATTAAAGTTAAATAAAATTGATAATCCTTAAATATTGTTGCAAAAGGAAATTTATGAAGTGACAAAAAGTATACATAATACCACCAATCGGAATATTGTTTTTTAATTCCATTCTGTTAGCCCTAAAAAAATCATGAAAAAAACTCCAGTCCAGATGGGTAAGCAGCGAAATCACCATTCTCTTGTTGACCACGAAAACTTCGCCCATCTGCTCCCATCAATCAAATTGATGATCATCGCAAGAAAGAACAACCACATACAATACAATCATGCAACAAAACGGGCAAGCTAGAGCCAACAACATATTCATCATACAGTCAAATATATTTTATCATCCCATATCCATATAACAACCAAGCATGTTATGACTCTTCATCTAATACACTACGACTCGACTCGACTCATCCGGATACGTATAACTTGGTCGGATTCAGCGGATGCTCGCACTTGTGGTGGATACCTCTGCTCACCCCCGAGCTATGTGTTACAAGTGTTACGATGGATCAATTTTCCCTCACCACAAGGTTAGCCCTTAATGAATTTTAGGCTTCCTGCTACTCTCACCACAAGAGTCAGTCCGCTCTGAGTGAGACTAACTGGCTCCTTAGAGTGTCAGGATGCAACCTTAACTTGAATCCTTACCTAGTCATACAGATGAGGCACCACCATGGACACCCACTACCAGGGGCCATTACGTCCCGACCACTAAAGTGCAACCCCGAAGGTCTCTTCTAGAGACCCCAAGGAATTTACACGCTGACACAAACCAACATTCATTAATCGGAAATAAAAGAACATGAAATCATATTTACAATCCCGTACCAACCCCTGAGATTAATTCCTCATACGTATCACATTTCGAATCCATACCTCTGATCATCACCACCCCATGAGTCTAGGGCCTCATCTCACATCAATACCATGTTCCTTTAGTTTCAAACCACACATTCATTTCACATTCCAAGTTTCCCCCAACACCCATCATTCATCATTTATGAATCATGTCCCGCATATATAGTAAACCATTAGGCATATATCCATACACATGTACATGCATCTCATCATGGCAGTCATACCCAAACAATTCCAATCACAAGTGAGTAAATACACAACCCAACACCACACTGTCTCGCCCAATCCCTCGCTCAGGCTGAAGGGTCTCACTCAGGCTGAAGGGTCTCGCTCAGGCGAAACAGCCTCGCTCAGGCGAGCCCCCTTTGCCTAGGTGAGGGCTCAAAAAGAGCATCAGGAAGCAATGCGGGATCTCGCTTAGGCGAGACCCCTCTTGCCTGGGCGAGATGCTCGCTTGCTCAAAAATTTGAGCGGGTCGCCTGGGCGACCTCTCGCACAAACTAGTTTGGGCGAACCCCCGTTTGTCTCACCTAGGAGAGACTGGCTCGCCTAGGAGAGACTGGCTCGCTTGGGCGAGATTAACAGGTCTCGCCACTGTTTCACCTACAGTAGCCATGTTTTTCAAACCAACCAAACATACAAAGTATTCTCACGCATCAAAACGAAGGATTAAACCATACAATCAGCAACCAACTCAACGCAGACCAAAACGACTGGAATTAAAAACCCTAACTTCTCGTACCTGGAAAAGGGCTAACAAAACTTCGACACGGGACCTCGGAGCACATCAACTTAAAAAGGCGGACTTGCAGAACTGGCAGAATAGCGAAGGACACGATTATTTTCGAACTTTAATCGGTGGAAAACGAATGTAAAGCTTTAGAAGGTAAGTACAATAGGTTTAGAGTCACTTACGTGGAGTAGAAATCGCTACTTGAGCTCTTGGGACGGACTGGTTCGAGACGGGAACAAACCCTAGAAGAGCTCTAGCGTACCAGTTAGGAAAACGGCTGAAGGTTCTGTGAAAGAGTGGAAAGTGTACGCATTAGGGCAGACTAGGATCAATTTTATCCTTTGGGCCAGCTCTTAGGCCCATTAAATTTGGGGCAGCCCTACAAGTTAAAGGCATAAAAGAACAGGGTCTTACAATGTTGACTTTCATATAACAACATCATTCTTACATGAGTTTAAAGTCGTTGTTTTTTTATGACAATAATTATTTTTCCTATGACTTTCTAGTTAACTATGATGTGATATCTAATTCAAATTTAATCTCTAACCCATTTCCAATTTGATCTTTAAACTATTTCTTTAATTTCAATGAATTATTTTATATATTGTTTTCTTGTCATTCCTATATAACATTCACGTCATTTCATGATTTGATATTGTAAAGATGTTTGAATGATAACCCTTGTCATGCTTCGATATAACCTTAACACTATTTCTATTAGATCAAATGTTTATCATTAAGTTAAAAATTATATTTCTTAAAAAATATAATAGCCTAAGTATCATGATTTAATAGTAATTTAATATACTTAACCTATATAATTGATGTCACTTATAAAAATTTTTCTCCAATATTCATTTTGTTAAGAATTGAATTCTTCAATTATGACATATGATGCACAGATACAATATGTATATCGAATATGAAACGTATCCTGATATGTTAATACGTTTATTTTCAAAATAATAGGATACAGTACGTGATAGATACGTGATATATGAATATTGAAAAGTGTTCAATAATTCTTAAAAAAATATAATAATTATATGATTGTTATTGTGTGAATCAAAATTTCCAAATTAGAGACAAATTATTTTGGTAGTCAAAACCTAGTAGCTAATGTTAGTGACAAATTTAGAAACCAATTCATAATTGAAACTATTCTAAATATCAATTTAGAGACCAATTATAATTATTTTTTGTCACTAAAATTAGTCATTATTCAAATATTTTCTTGTAGTATACTACGACTTTATAAATTAGATATTTCATTGATAAGTATAAATAAAGTATTCTAAAATATTAGACACAATATATGTCGGACACAAATACATAATCACAATTAAAATATCGGTTATCATAGATTATTTTATCTTTCCTAGGACAATAAATGTAACTTACAACAATTTTATAGTATTCTGTTATAATAACACTCGTCAAAATTTGAAATTTATTATAAAATTGAATAAATTGTACAAGAATAACCGTTTCGTTTCAAAAAAAGTCATATTCTATAAGTATGATTTTAATTATTTTTGGCTTAAATATCTTTTTCGTCCTCATTTTCATAGTGTTTGTTGCAGATAATTCTCATTTTTACCAAATGTTTAAAATGGTCCTCATTTTCGCAATTCGTGTTTAATTTAGTCTTTTTTTGTGATATTGTTTAAATCAGTAACGGAACATTGTACATGTGACATTGTTTGTATTACATTGTATTGGAGTATATTATGTGTATTTTACAAGTGGATTATTAACGTTAACTCTTTAATTTGAGGCAAAAATTTTCCAATTAGGTCGCACTACAATTAGGAATTGACGAGTACAGACGATTTCTTCATCTCCGAGTTTCTTCATCTCCGATTTGCAAGGAAGCAACAATTGGACGTGATGATTTGTTCGTTTGATTTCAATTTTCCAGTTAGTCATCATCGTCCCCCATTTCGCGTTGAACCACCAACATTGCACGAATTGCTACAACACTATTGCCTCCAACGATTACAACCAGATGTAAAGGAAGAAGATTAGACCGTGACATGGGATTGCAGGAAGAAAATTACAACAACACAAATTGGGAATGGAGGAAGAAGATTGCAGCAACTGACCAACTGCCCAACAATTCATTTTCAAAATCCTAGCTCACCTATTTGTCCCCAAATATCTAATTACTACACTTGTACAGTACATGTAATACACCCCAGTACAATGTAATACAAACAGTGCCACCTGTACAATGTTCCATTACTGACTTAAACGGCGTCATAGAAAAGGACTAAATTAAATACGAACTGCGAAAATGAGGACCATTTTAAACATTTGGTAAAAATGAAGACCATCTGCAATAAACACTACAAAAATGAGGAGATTTAAGCCTTTTTTTTTTTATCATGAACAGTATATTTAGCATACAAGGTTTTATTTTATGTAATTTATTATATATATATATATATATATTTTTTTTTTTAAATAAACAATTACAAAAATGACAAAATTACTGTTTATCATGCATAATTTTTATAAAATGACTACAATACAAAAATTTTACTTACAAGATAATGATTTCTATAGAAAGAACATAAAGTTATGGTAAACTCCACACTCTCAATAAATAATAAAAAATTTATGCACTACTTCACTAAAATTATAGAAACATAATTTATGCTAAATATGACTTTTTATGACAAATAAAAAATGTTAAAATGGTCTTAATGGACAACAACTACTTCTTTTATTTGCCAGGTGTTTTCCAACTTACTAATCTCGAAAATTTTCAAATTGACAACTTCGTATAATAATAAATTTTCTGCTGGATTTTCGTATTTTGTATTAGGTTAATTCTTTCGAGAGATTTCTATTTTTTTAACGAAATTTATGTACGTCATCTCATTTTTATTTGATTTTATTGAATTTTTGTTTTGAAAAATTTATTATAATTAGGTTCTTTTTGTTAGCGGTACTGACGGTGTTAAGCATGTGTCATGTGTTAGCACATTTTTTTTTCTTTAAATAAAAATTTGTCACGTGTCAATCTGATATTGTGCCACGTGATAAAGACAGTATGATATAGTGATAGTGTCACGTGTTACTATTGGATATGAAAAGTCTCAATGTATTTGTATTCGTTATTTTGTCTCAATTTAGTCCTAATTTCTTTAAAATCGAATCAATTTCATTTCTATGTAAAATTTAATTTTTATATAAATTTTACGACGGTATTTTTATTATAATTGATATTCTTAATAAAATTTATTTAAATATATATTTTGTATTGAATTTTATTAAAGTTTTGTTTTAAATATTTAATATTTATAAATTTATAGATAAATGTTATAGTTGCTTTAAAAATAAAAACTTTATAAATCCAAATATAAAATTTTAAAACAATTTTATAACAATTTAACATAAATAAATTTATTTAAAATTTTACGATTCAATTTATAAAGTTGTTATTTTTAAACTAATTCTAACATTTGTATATAAATTATTAATATATAAATATTTAAAATAATATTTAAATAAAGTTCATTGTAAAATACACATTTAAATAAACTTAATTTTCTTAAAAATATCAATTATACTAAAAATACTGTTGTAAATTTTATATAAAAAATAATTTTGATATAGGGATGAATTTAGAACCAAATTGAGATAAATATTTTTAAATAATGACACATGACAATGCTACCATCACATCACACTGTTTTTGTCACATAACACAAAATCAGATTAATATGTGACAATATTTATTTTTTGTTAAAAAAATAAAAATTAAAAAAATCACCTACTGACCATAACACATGTTTAAAACCGTCAGTGTGATATTAAAAAAAAAAAAAAAATAATTACAAAAAAATTTTAAAAAAAAAAAATAAAAAAAAAAAAAAAAAAAAAAAATTATTTAATTTTTTTATAAATATGATAATAAAAAAAAAAAAAAGCTAATTACAACGAAATTTTTAAAATAAAAACTTAATTAAATCAAATAAAAAAAAACTTATTTAAGATTTCGGTAAAAAAAATAAAAAAATGAGACCTATAAAATAATAATTAACTTTTGTTTTACTTTTCATCGTTAAATATCTTCTATCATTGTCACGAAAATACTATAATTTTTTTGGACAATAACATTCTCTGTACCTTTTCTGTTAAAATTAATTTCCAGTTCATTTGGTCGTCAGAGCTATCCCTACCTCACTGTCCACGAACAATAAAAACTGAGAAATATCAACATATCTCGCATCGTCAGAAAAAGGAACCACTACCATACGCAGTCTGCAAAAATGTCGAAAGATAAGGAAAAGGTTCTACACATTGTAATGTTTCCATGGCTAGCCTTTGGTCACATGATCCCAAACCTTGAGCTAGCCAAGCTCATTGCCGGAAAGGGTCACCATGTGAGCTTCGTATCCACTCCTCGAAACATAGAGCGTCTCCCCAAAGTCTCACAAAAATTGGCCACACTCATCAACTTCGTCAAGCTTCCGCTGCCCAAAGTCCCAAACCTTCCAGAAAATGCAGAGGCCACCACCGACGTCCCCTACGACGCCGTTCAATACCTCAAGAAAGCCTACGATACTTTGGAAGAACCCTTCACCCGTTTTCTCGAATCTTCCAAAGCCGATTGGCTCTTCTACGACTTCGCTCCCTTCTGGGCAGCTTCTGTAGCTTCCAAACTTGGCATAAGGAAGGCCTTTTACAGCATTTGCACTCCACCCTTCCTGGGCTTCTTAGGGCCCCCTTCCGTTCTCATGGGCCACGACGATTCATACCGCCAAAAACCCGAAGACTTCATCGTTGCTCCTCCGTGGGTCCCCTTTCCGACCACCGTAGCCTTCCGTTACTTCGAGATCATGCGGATCGTGGACAGCATCTCCTCCCAAAACAACTCCGGCGTTTCCGACACGTACCGGTTCGGTGCCGGTATTCAGAACTGCGATGTCATGTTCATTCGAGGCTGCACGGAGTTCGAACCGGAGTGGTTTCACCTGCTGGAGAGCATTTACCAGAAGCCGGTTCTCCCGGTGGGGCAGCTCCCCAGCACGGCGCCTGTTGGCAGCGAGGACAACGACACGTGGCGGTGGATGAAGGACTGGTTGGACAAGCAGGCGCGTGAGAGCGTTGTGTACGTGGCGTTCGGGAGCGAAGCGAAACCGACGCAAGATGAAGTGACGGAGATAGCTTTAGGTTTGGAAAAATCGAAGCTTCCGTTTTTGTGGTTGCTGAGGGTTCAGCGTGGGCCGTGTGACCCAGACGTGCTGCGTTTGCCGGAAGGGTTCGAGGAGCGAATTAAGGGACGTGGAGTTGTGTGCAGCAGTTGGGCGCCGCAGTTGAAGATATTGGAACACGTGGCTGTTGGTGGGTTCTTGACTCACTCCGGTTGGACCTCTGTGGTGGAGGCTGTTCAGAACGAGAAACCGTTGGTTCTGTTAACGTTCTTGGCAGACCAAGGGATAAATGCGAGGGTGTTGGAGGAGAAGAAGATGGGGTACTCTGTGCCCAGAGATGAACGAGATGGATCGTTCTCGAGTGACTCGGTCGCTGACTCATTGAAACTGGTTATGGGTGAAGAAGAGGGAAAGATCTACAGAGAAAGAATCAAAGAGATGAAGGATTTGTTTGTGAATGGAGAACGACAGGATAGGTATATCGATAATCTCATACACAACCTTAAAAGCCTCTCTAAATGTTAGTCCCCCTACTATCATTGTTCTTATGTTTGATTTATGCTAAGGTTTTACCTGTCGTTTGTAATGGAAAATCATAATAAAAAAGAAACGTTAAAAATTTTAATTAGCAATAATATGGACGACAATATTAGGTTTTGTGGTGGATTGGTATGGTTATTCTTTCCTCATCCTGCTGAAATGATTTATTTTGAAATTCTGTTATTAGAATTATACTTTATTTGTACATCTAGAACATTTATCAGCATGAACTGCTTTCCCAGAAGAAGCCTTTCTCAGGAACAACTTCCTCTCACATGATGTTCACGTGGAGTTCTCTTTTGAACCGACCGTGACCCATAGTGTCCTGAAACGATTAGGAGACAGCTTCATGACAACACCAAAAAGCTCATGTTTTTTACCACAGGCGAGGGCCAAAAAAAAAAACATCTAAACTGTCGGTTATTTTTTAAATTCGTATTGATTTAAAGTATTTTAATAAATTTATTTTAAACATAAACTTATATGTTTTCTAAAATTGATATGTTTAGATTTGAATATCAATGTAATTAATTGAATTTTAATTTTAACATGACCTTATTGGTTAAGATAGGTTCAAGAAAAAAGGTCTTACAGAAATGGAACATAGTTTGCAGATTGGAAGGTCATACGGAAATGGACCTAATTTTAATTTGGCGTGATTGGTCGAGTTAATTTCTATATTTGAATATTACTATTTCATGTTTAACGCTTTTTACCACTTATGCATTATTGTTAAATCTGTAGCATTGTTTTGATTGCAAGATGAAGATAAAGTTCATGTTGAATTATGAGAAATTGTCGTACACTTTGTCCCCTGAAATTAATGTTCATGTACAAACACGTTTTTAATGTTGTATTGCTTTATTTTGTTAGGTACATTATTGGTGTCAAACTAATGTTGGTGTACACGTTCTTAATGTTGATCATGTTTTATTTTTGTGATGGACGAAGACTCCAAAATGATTCGATCGAGGTTCAAAGCTTACTTGGCTTAAGTTGGATACAAACCAAATCAACTCAACTTAAGTTTAAGTTTACTAGATTTAGCTTTGATTCAAACTAATTTGTCGAATCTCGCATAAACCTAAACTTGCGAAATTGAAATATTTTATCAAAAATTAAAAGTAAAAGTTCACTCAATTTGGATTGTATTATCCAAATAAAATATTTAAAAATATAATAATTTAAAATAAAATCAATTCAATTTCAATGCATTTAAATATTTTAAAAATTATAAATTTTCTTATTCAAACTAAAGTTAAAAGTAATAAAATAATACATTAACTTCCAACTTCCATTAATTTTCATTCACGATCCTTTGTTTGTGCATAATACTTTATAACTTACATAAGTATGTTTTATTATAATATTTTTATTTTTCTAAAATAGTAACAATAACTTTGATTTCAAATTATATTAAAAACTAAATTATTTTTTATTTTATAATCCTTTTTAAAGTAATTTAAATTTAGTATATTTTAATTATTATTTTTGTAATTTATAATTATTTTATTTTTTATATTTTAAAAAACTAAAACAAACAAAAATAAAAGATCAAATAGGATTTTAAGAAAATAACGTTTCAATATGTCTATTGAAAAGTAATATTCATTTGACCTATTTAAAAATATTTTCTATAAAAAATATATTATTTTCAAAAGAAATCTTCAATAATATCCGCAACATGCTTATTTTAATGAAAATCTCGAATTCCATCATTATTTTATAAGATAATAGTATAAATTGTTGGTGGTTGCTGCATCTAATAATTAACGATGACTGTATCATTTTGTGATGGCCCCCAGCCAACTACTACAAATTAATGAATTATAGCACCGCAACTATCCAAATATAACTATGAAACAAAACATATATCTATCAAATGATCCCATCACTTAAATAGAAATTGAATTTAAAATTTGTTTAATTTAAAAGATTGATATTTTGTTTGAAAAAAGGGTGATTACGAAGTTTGATAATTTCTATTATTTTTTCTACTGATAGAGATAAGTTAGACAATATGTTCTCACTTTTCTTTCCAGATGTGTCAATAATGCTATCATGAATAATCATTGTCTTCATTATATGTCTAAAATTTCCAGAAACTAACATGACGTTAAGTTTTTAAACTAAAAACGATTCGTTAACAATTATTTTTTTTACAACTTTTTTATTTTCTCAGATGAATTAAATTACAAGTTTTTACAACTTTTTTATTCGTTAAACAATTTTTTATTTTACAAATTAAAAAGCAACAAAACTCTTGCTTTGCAGTCCAGTTTTCTATTCACCTTCTATGTTTATTTTTTATTAGGAATAACAAGGAATCAGATCACGGACACGGACAGTGTTTATCTGCAATTTAACTTGTGACAAAAGAATTTACTTGTTATTCGCTCTGTTATCTGCATGGATATTCGTTTAAAAAATATTCACAAATATTTTAAAATTTGTGGGTACTCGTAGATATCCGCACATATTAAAAAAAAAATTTTATAAATATTTAAAATTAAATTTAAATAAAATTAAAAAAATGTAAAATAAAATATAGATTATATTAAATATAAATTTAATTTAATCTAATAAAATATAAATTAAAATTTAATTTTTATTAAATTTAATTTAATAAACATAAATTTAATTTTAATTTTAATTTTTTATGGGTAACGAGTATCCACTGATACATTGCATCCAATCCATTTATAAACGGGTATTAAAATATCCACTACATGTCATCCACGGATAACAAATATCCGCATATATCAACTATCTATCACAGATTTTATCCGCAGATATTTATGAACACAAATATTTTTGTCATCCCTATTTATGATCTTTCTCGTTAACCAACATTGACAACGTCTGCAAAAACAAGACAATATAAAATGTCTAGATGACAGATAAATAACAAAAACAGTAATTTAATTTAACATATTTGAATAAGTAAATCACAAGAAACCCAACCAAGTAAATATATTTATTTTGTTACTTGCCTTTATTTATGAAGACACAAAGACATACAGATATATGATTTTACAAAAGAAAATATTATCATTTCTCCTATTATTATTTGTACTAACTTAATAACAAATAGTCTTTTTATAAGTAAACTTTAGTTCAATACTCATTCCTCATTATTAGAATGATCTAAAACAACGTCTTTGCCTCATCTTATTACTTTCGCATACTAATCAATTGAATTTCATATATTTTGTTAAAGAAATTGAAAACAAATATTATCTTTTTAGATAACTTGGGATGCATTTATTTTATTTTATTTTCTTTAGAATGTATATTTTAGAAAATATTATAATTTTGTTTCGATATATTGTAATTATCATGCAATATTTGCCTTTGGAGTTTTCGGTCAACATTTATTGCGTTGGTCCACCTTGCTCAAATAATTTATTTAATTGATCGAAAATACACAAATGTACTTCAAATATGCCTGACAATATTACGTGACAAAATATTGCAATGCGAACAAGGTTTAGAAGAATTTTATTAAATTTGGAACAACTCAAAGCCAAATAAATAAATTATTTTTCTATTTAGATGACGTTATTATTAAGATTTTGTTGTATTTTCCTGCCCGTAACTTGTGATACTATTTCACCATATTTCGTGTTATATTTTACTATTAATTATGAGTATAATTAAAATTTCATGTTGATAATACTATAATATAAATATATCATCGCCTGTTGACGTTGATTAAGATTCCTAAAAAAATCGTTAATCAAACCAACTAGTAACTAACCTTAGTCTCTGAACTTGACAATTTTTTTGTAATTGTAGTACTTTGAACTTACCCACCATCATGAAGAATTGAAATGATAATGAGAGGCTAGTTTCACATACCAAAATGATAATAAGGTCGTAAAAAAAGGATTTTTTTTTCAATTGAATACCTTCACGAACTAAATCATGATGAGCGTAGTAGTAACAAACATTGACGTACGTGCATGTTGTTACAAGGTTTTGGTGCGTAATGTGTGCAAAAATGTGGGGCGTTTGTCTGAGAAAAATTGAGGAAAAACAAAAACATAAAAAGAAAGATCGAAGGAAATGAAATGACATAAGATAGGTGCATAAATATAGTAAAGATTCGAAACATCCTGTGAGTTGGTATGGTCTCCTCCTCCTCATCATAGAATAACCACCACTCAAAGATATACCAATTTTGAATTACTCCACCTTCTTCTCTCTTATCCCCGCTGCTCCAATCCACCACCGCACGCCCTCATCAGACGGAAAACTGAAGCAAGGAATTTTCAGCGTTGAAATTCGCCATTTTTTTTTTCTTTTCTGTTGGGGGCGTGATCATCTTCATCCACTTCGAATCTTTCCGATAAACCCTTCAAGGGGAAAACTAACACAATCAACCATGCCTCCTTGACAACCTTAACCTTAATTCCTTCACCCTGTCAACTCCCTCTTTCTCAAATACGCCATATATTACATTCTGATGATAGCAACATAAAAAATAACCCGCAAGCCTTTCCTCGAAGAAAACGAGACCGTACGTGCGACAGTCCGTACGAGGTAGAGGTTTGTTTTCTTGTTCTGTTTCATTGCTGTTGTTATTATTATTTAGATGGAGAAAGTAGAGAAAAAGGGTAAAGATACGAAAGAAAAGAAATGGACGCGGAAACTGGAGTTACCGTCGATAATGGGGAACCCGAAGAAAGAGGTTGCATCTGACGACGACGTATTGACGTCGCCGAGGGATGTATTTGGGGTTCCCGTTTCGGGAACGGATTCGGACAGCACGGGGAGTAGCAACTATGAAGTGCTTGCATCGCCCGGATTAGTCGCCAATCGGGGCCAAGTGAGAGACGCGCAAACCCAGCAATGGAAGACGATGATCGACGTGTTGAGGTTCAAGTCCGTTAGAAGATTCTCCACGATTCCTCTGCTTGGGGCGAGTTACGAGATCTCGCGCCGGAGCCTGAGGAACAAGTTGGCGCGTATTCGACCCGCCAGTGACGACGATGATTTGGATTCTTGTATTGACATTGACGGCATTGCCACCAAGCCTTCTTGGAAGAACTTCAATTACGCTGACCTCGTCGCTGCAACCGACGATTTCAACCCAAGTATGAATCAACGCCAAATTATGCATTCATTTTTCTTTCTCACTTTTCAATTTATGCACCTTCTTTCTTCACAATTTAAGGGTTATTTGATGCCAGACTTAATTTATGGTTAAGAAATGCTTGAAAAAATGGACGTCTTATACACGATTTTGGTTGAATTGAGCGTAGGATATGTAATAGAAATCATTAATTGGGACGCTTTCACTTTCATATCATCTTTATTTAACAGATTTTTACACGTTATTGGATATTGTATGCGCATGTTTGTATTTGTGTTTATGCAGAGAACATGATCGGAAAGGGTGGTCATGCTGAAGTGTACAAAGGAAGCTTACCGGATGGTCGAGTTGTAGCAGTTAAGAGGCTAATGAGAAGTGAAAAGGACATTGAGGACACAGCTGGTGATTTCTTGTCAGAGCTTGGAATCATCGCTCACATTAACCACCCAAATGCAACACGCTTGATAGGGTTTGGGATCGACCAAGGTCTCTATTTTGTTCTACAATTGGCCCCACATGGCAGCCTTGCCTCTCTGCTCTTTGGTGCAGCTCTGCCTCTATCTCCCACTTCTCATTTCATCTCTTCTATGAATCTTGTTAAGGTTACACGGCTAATCAAAGTGACATGTAATAAATATTTCAGGACCTCAATGTCTGGAGTGGAATAGAAGGTTTAAAGTGGCTGTTGGGGTTGCAAAAGGATTGCAGTATCTCCACCACGATTGCCCAAGAAGAATCATTCACAGAGACATCAAAGCCTCAAATATATTACTCAACAACGATGATGAAGCTGAGGTACATTGTGTCGGTCTACAGTATACTATGTATGCGTACTAGATCTTTGCTTTGGGGAAAGGTAAATTTTTTTTTTCTGTGATAAACTGCAGATATCAGACTTTGGATTGGCAAAGTGGCTCCCAGATAAGTGGGCTCACCATGTTGTCTTCCCCATAGAAGGCACATTTGGGTACGCATTGCATTCTTCACATATTTTCTTCTCACTGCAACTCCATTTACTGAAAAGCTGCATGATCTATGGCTACAGATATTTAGCTCCGGAGTACTTCATGCATGGAATAGTTGATGAGAAGACTGATGTGTTTGCATTTGGGGTTTTGTTACTCGAGCTCATAACAGGTCGTCGTGCAGTTGATTCAAATAGTAGGGAGAGTCTTGTGATCTGGGTAAAGTCTTGATAAGCTCTAATCCTCTGCACTACTTAAGATTCTTAAACAGGGAAAAAGTATATGTTGCATATGGTAATAGTTTTAGAAAGACAGAGAGTGACTAAGTTGTGCTTTGATCAGGCCAAACCACTTCTGGATGCAAAGGTGGTGAAAGAATTGGTAGACCCCAGATTAAAAGCTAATTATGATCTGGCAGAAATGAAGTGTTGCATGGCAACGGCTTCCTTGTGCATCCATCACATGTCCTCTAAGCGGCCATACATGGATCAGGTAAACAAATGAGAACTCTTCCTCGTTCATATTGTGTCACTAAATTCAAGTTATAAAAAAAATGACATGCCTCATTGATTATTCTTGGGTAATATGTATCAGGTTGTGCAGCTACTGAAAGGAGAAGAGGTGGCAGTAGAACTGAATCACAACTCACCTACTCCGAGATCACTGTTGATAGATGCATGTGACCTGGAAGATTACACTTGCTCTAACTATTTGAACGACCTCAATCGCCACAAGCAATTGCTGATGGAGTGATGCATTTGTGTGTGTTGAAGCCTGTGGTGAAGATGAGAATGGCACAATCTCGGGTTCCTGTTGAGGCATGGCATAATATCTTAGGTTGTAAATTGGGATGAACTTGTACTGAGTACCATTATAATTAAGGACTAAGGGCCTCTCTACAACTAACTATTTTTAAACTAAACAATCTAATGAGCAAATCATCTGCCAGATAGCGTCTACACCTTTTTGACTCTGTAGTCACCCAACCTTTCTTTTCCATTTCTCCAATGCTTTTTTTTGGTGGATTCATTTCACCAACAACACCCTTTTTGTCAATCACTTCTCTCATTTTTATTGTGAGAATGAAATTTTATCAAAATTCAAAGGGCAGCCAAGCTGCATTCACAAGAACGGATCTCAAATTTAACAAAGGCTTTAGAATACAAAGTACAAGAATTAAAACAATTATAATTAAATATTTAAAGTACCAACAACAATAATTTATCTCTCATCTGATTACCTAAACCCCAACCTTCTAAATTTGGATGCTCCTACATGTTGGACCCAAACTTTTAGATTGTATTTTTTTTAATTGTATCATAATAATTAGTCTCTCAAACCTAATATATTTAAAATAAGGATTGATTATGTTTATTATCCTTAAACTATTATAAAAGTTGTGTTTCGTCTTTAAATTAAAAGTATTTCGTCCTTACTATTTATCAAAGTCATATAAAACATTCTTTTATCAAAAGAACATGTTAAGATTATATTATAGTTCATGATAAAACTTCGTTTAATACATGAAAAACACTTTACAAATTATTTGTTGGAGAAAATATTTTGCATGACTTTTATATAGAGCAACTACAAAAAAAATCATAATTTAGTTTAAAGAAAAAATATAACTTTTTATAATATTTTGGAGATAGAAACACCAGTGCAGGAAAAACTTTATGTCGCGGTTATTTTGGTCATTTAACCTCGGTTTAAGATTCGAGACATATGCAGCCGAGGCAAAAAGGGTCATCTTCTGCCTCGGTTCTCAACTGAGGCGTATTTCATCATTATTGCCTCGGTTCTGATGGCAACCGAGGCGTAATATGCGTTAAAAATAAAAAAAAAAATTGCAAAAATGATATTTCTCTCCTCTTCTCCGGCCTTCCCACCATCTTCACCACATGAACGACGTCGGAACAATGTTGAAGAAGCAGATCGAGAAGCACGACCACAGATAGATCGCGAACGACACTGTACCTTTGAACTACCATTTACAGAGCTTCACGTTCCTGCACACACGAAACCAACCAGTTCTTCACTAAAATCTCGTTCCAGCAAGATGGAACGAACCCAGCGATCCAAAATGCGCCATGGATTCTTCCATGCAGACGAACCACAACGAACTTGGCCAACACACGTCCACCACACCAGAAAACTCAACGCTGCAACATTTGAACCAAGCCATCACGGACCCTAATTGCGAGATTCACTGCATAACAACGCCTCCATGAGATCTTCACAACCACCGCAACCAAAGTCACGAACACAACAACGTCACAAACCCATTTAGGATGCAACATTTTAGCCACTCCATTGCTACACTTAACCAACTCCTTGATGAAACTTACGTAAAGGATCGAAGAGGGAAATAGGAGGGTTAGGGTTTTTGCGCACCAAAGGAAGGAGATTGACTGTTTTTGGTTTTTGATATTTTTATCCCACCTTCTACCTCGGTTCAATTGAAAACCGATACATATCACCATTTTTTGCCTCGAGTCCTAACACCTGAAGCCATAAAGTTTGACAAAAAAAGAAAAAAAAATTGTTGACACTTTACTACCTCGAGTTAGTAGCAACTGAGGCATAAACTGGCTTTACTACCTCGGGTCAGTAACAATCGAGACATAAAGCTTTTGTTTTAAATTCAAAAATTTCAAGTGGCGGGTGTGGGAAAATTTGGAGAGGCTTTAGGCCTCGGGTCCATCAGAACCGAGGCATAAGACTAGTTTCTGCCTTGAGACAACTAGTAACCGAGACATAAAACATTTCATAAATTACAAAACTACCACCGCGTGTTTATATGTCTCGTTTCCACTATAACCGAGGCATAAAGCCCGAGTTAGAAAGTCCAAAATGCACTAGTGAAAATATAAAAAATTTCAAAAAATTATAACTCAATTTCATTATGTAATTTTGTTTTCAAACGATGGAATGGAATCTTTGTTCCTTTTTATCGTAAAATTTTGAACAAAACAATAGCATTTTCAATCCATCTCACTTTATTTTGTATAATCCATTCGATATTATTCTCTATCTTCCATCCAAACATTATCATTATAATTGTAATGTAATTTATCTAAACATAGCCATTATAACTCTAATGTAATTTCAGTAAAAATCCTGAAAGAAGTGATTAATACTTTTTCCCCTATTCGACTTCAGGATTGGGGATGTGTATCGACATAACAGGGTCTTCATGACAATTTATACTACTAATAGTACAAAAGAAATGTGCCTCTAATAGATAGGATATTAACCAAGTATGATTATACATCCAAATGTTTCAAGTAAGACCTACAACAGGCATATAAAAAAGTATTTTGATTTCAAGTAATTGGTTGTGTTAAGTGATCGGGTTGATCATCAATTGGGTGATAGACTTGTTCAGGCTATATGTTAAAAATATATTTAGCCAAAATTTCGAAAGTAACTTATTTCTAAAAACAAGAAATTTGATACTTTTCTAAACTAGATGCAATCGGTTTTCTACCACTCTAGATCTTTTGTAGTTATTATTTTTCGGACTCTCGTGATTATTGTATAAAAGAAAAAATGTCACAAAAAAAAGTAAGCATACACTCAAATTATCCTTAACATCTTCATTCTCCTTCTCCACCTTCTTATTGGACTTTTCTTTCTCTCCTCCTCCTATTCTCTTTCTCCTCCATCGCAACTGCATCACCACTTCATTCATGATGTCATGTCTACGAAATCACCTTCTCCTCCTTCTATTCTTTCTTCTTCTTTTTTCACACATCCACTTAATTTATAATATATTTCTCGTCAAAATTGAACGAAAAATTTGCCGCAATTTTTATCGACAGATTTACCAATGATAGTATCCATCAGTTTAAGAATTTTAAATTATTGACAGATTTCACCAAAGGATATTATTTACTTAATTTATAATTATATCATATTTAGTTGACAATTTGTCGTACCCTATACAAATCCATCAGCAATAAAAATTTTAAACTACTGATGAATTTTATTGATGAAAAAAGTTGTTGTTAATTGAAATTTGTATTATCGATGGATATACCAACAAATTTCTCCATTCATTTGTAATATAAATTTTAAAATTTTAAAATTTTCTGATAGATTTATTTTTGTCGATATAATTTTTTTTGGTAACTCCAAGAATTTTTGTAGTGAAAGGGAACAAGGGTTCATCCTTGGAATTACTTTTACATTTCCTCTGATTGAAGGCTAAGTATTCTTCTTTAGAACTACTCTTTTATTCTCTCGGGAAACAAGGATGTGTTTTTGGAACCTTGTTTTCGTCCCGATAAACAACGATAATGTTACAACCTCAAGTTTGTTAGATAACACCAGTATGATCTACTACCTTCTAGAGGGGTTACCAAAAGAATCACTTATTTGAGCCATTTGGTCTACTACCTTCTGGAAGCTTCCAATTGTGGAATGAACAAAAGGATTTAACATAGTCATCATTTGACTCAAGAGTAAATTGATCATCTCATAGTTATTATCATCAATTTTTTGTCTTATGATATCTAATGAGGCATTTGACAACCCTGCTTCAATAGTTTCAAATTCTACACCATTCCTTCCCAAACTTACTTTATGAGCATTTGGTGAAAGGGCATATCGATCATTTGAGATTATCGATGAGCCTACGTTAAATTTACTTGTCCCATATAGAGGTTTTGCATGTGTACCTACTATTGTAAAAGCTTACTAAAATCAATAAATCTTTATTCTTGAGGTGTGTATGATCACTATCCTTAAAGACTTATGTGTGATGTGTTGCGTAAGTCCCTCAGAATACAATAAGAACTCCCCAAATTTTTCAAGAATTTCAGAACTAGCAAGCAACTCTCAAGAATAAATAAACAACGTAGGATTTAATGAAAGAAATATAAGAGAGAAAAGAGTATGAGAGAATGAGAGAACGAGAGAAAGCGTGAAAGTGTGAGTCTTTCGAAAGAGGCATCGTGCACTATTTATCGATGGAGGAGGGCCATTGTGATGAGCCAAAATCCCTAGGCTTGTGGAGGAAAACTTCCCAAGTCCAACATTCTTCATGGTTTGCAAAATTGTCAAGACTTATGAAGCAAGAACAACAACTTCCATTGTGGGAGAACCTTTGAATATGCCTTCGTATTTTCCATAACTATTACATAGAATTATGAACCAACAACTTTGTTCACAACAAAGGAATGTTGTGTTCCTTTAAAAGCCAAGAATGTGCGGGAGTTAAAACTAATTCCCTATATCTTTTGTAATATATAACTTGTCACAACACTTACAATTGGTCCAACATACATTGTTACTAAGTTACTTACAGTCTAACCAATCATTTGGCTACTAGAAACCCCAATGGTTTGTCCCCCTTTTTGACTAATAATAGTGAAGGGAGGGGCCACTGATCCACTATTAGTGGTGGTCATCGTACTTTGTGTATTTTGAGACATCTTTAATTTTCCACTTCTTAATCTCATACATTCATTGATATTTGTTCTCTCAAAACTAACCCTTTGTGTATGGTCTTTGTAACACAAATGATCCCAATGGGCATGCCAATTTGATTAATGAGGATTGATGTTTGATGATTGCCAATAGTAATTCCTCAATCTACTCGATGTAGGTTCATTTACAATGAGCTAGAAAACTTAATGTTTTTCAATTTGATTTTAAGTGTTTAAGTGTTTCATCTACTGTAAGAACAAATTGCATAGACAATTCTCTTATGTCATGGATCAAAGCCACAAACACCTCTAGTTCACCAAGTTCATGAGATATGTTGATTATAATCAACATTGATCTTGCCATTTTCTTGTTCTCAGCGTTTGTTAGTATGTTTAAATTTGTGTCCACAATTTGTCACCACTATTTTACATTTGGTCTATCTATTTATATACAAAATAGATAGTAGTAGTTGCTTCTAGAATTGTTTGGCACAATACAATAAAAGAAAAATATACAAAATAGGAGTAGTTGCTTCTAGAATTGTCCTCATTGTGCCATACATCTTCGTTGATTTCACATTTTGTTACAGCTATATATATAACTTCCTTTTTTGAACTTCTGTGGTTAGTGCTACAACCATATTCTTTTGTAACATAGAAAAATTAAAAAGTATTATAAGTATCTTAATATTTTTTACCATATTTATTTGAGAAATACTTTACATTAAATTATCGGACAAGAACAATTAAATTATAATAATGAAACAATAAAATTTGATAGGAATAAGAAATATTCACTTGCATATTACTTACTTAAAACTTCATGAATTGATTATGATGTTAAACACTACTTAAAAATGTCGGTTCATTTTAAGTTTATAATGTTAGACATTTCTTATGACAGTCATCCAAAATGTGAGGTTAAATTTATAGGAAGAATAAATAGATAAAAATTTTAAAGTATAAGAAAAATTCGAGAATGATATTCATTAAAAGAAACATGAAACAATAAATGATAGATTTCCTTAATAGAAAGAATGATAAAGATGTTGTAATCCACTTTTAAGATGATAGAAAGGCTTGAGTTAAATAAGAAAGATGAAGGTGAACGAAATTATAGATTTAAACGTAAGCAAAGAGTATAAATATGCGTCCGTCAAAATCAAAGACATACTAAGATTGGAATAGCATATTCGAAAGTATAAATTAAATGTTCTTTTTCAATTGATGAGAAAGATGTGCAAAAGTAATCTTCTCCACGCCCAAGTTGAAACTCTTTTTCAAGAAAAAACACTCAATAATACATTTTCTATACAAATATTTATTAAGGCAAAAAATATTAAATATCTCTGTTACTAAAATATTAAATATTTTTACTTGATGTTCTTTATATAAATATTTGAAAAGAATATAAAGATATTTATAATTTATTCAAAACCGGTTTATTCTTCTAAATACACACAACTCCGTTGTTACAAGTCGAGGCGCAAATCTTGTTAGCCATGACGACAGAGGCCATGCTGCAGTTGGGCATTTTAATCATAACCCTTTCTTTGTTCTTCATCATGCACACTATTCGTAGCCAAACAACCCAAACCAGAACCCGAACCCGCAACAAGAACCGCCCACCTGAACCGAACCGCCACTTAATCCAAGCATCGCGCCACCTGGCACGGGCCAGATCCACCTCGCACCGAGCCCAACACGCCAAGAGCGCTATCATGGAAATCGACAAAGCCCTCTCCATTTGGCCCAGAGACCCGTGGGCCCACATCCTCCGAGCACAAGCCCAGGACCTCATGGGCCACCGCATCGCCGCCATCAAATCCCTCGACGCCGCCCTATCCTCGCCGGCGGCCAAGTCCCTATCCGCCGAGGAGCGAGCTGACGCGCTGGTGAGGAGGGCGGAGATGAAAGTGGGCGTTAACCGGCGGCGGCGGGTTGAGTCGGCGATTGAGGATTTGGTGGAGGCCGTGGAAGTGGATGAAAGGAAAGGGAGTGAGTGGGAGGTGATGTGCTTGCTCGGAAAGTGTTACGAATGGAAAGGAATGAAAGAAGAGGCTACGGATGCGTTCCAGAAGGTTCTTCAGGTTCATCCTCATTCGGAGGAGGCTCGTGATAGTTTACATCGATTAGGACTTTTTACAGATAAATGACTCTTTCTGATTTTTTCTGTATTTGATTTTTCCGATACAAGGAGTGAATGATCATTTATGCTTCTGTTTCTAAATTATTGCTAATAATTAAAAGTTGTAAAATATACTAAGTAAAATGACTTTAAATATATGAGTTATATTTTAAAATTATAATAAATTATTTTAAATATGACTCATCTTAATTATTAGGATCTTTTTCAAATTGCTAAATAAATAATTTATAATAGATAGAGGTAAAATTGAGAGAGAAAATACAATGTACATACCAAACATAATTTTTTATTAGTGGTAAGGTCAAAATATAAACTAAAAGTAGTATTAAACATGGTTTTTTATTAGTGGATAATATAAAAATAAAAACTAAGGGGATAATATAAAAATAAAAACTAAAAGTATTATAATGTTTTATCAAATTGAATTTTTATAACCGTGATGGTATTATTACCGATGATTTATTATCAAAAGTTAGCATGCAAGTGCCACACCGTAATTTAACATGTATCCTATTTAGTTATGAGACACAAATTAGCAATTGTGTGTACTGATGAGAAAGAAATTTATGCTTACAAGCTTAGCCTTTGTAGATAAAAAATATCTCATTAATATCAAGTGAGTATTTTAATGGATAACGATGGATTCAATTACTTAGTTTTTAATGACACAACGATAAATGTAAATTTCAAACGCGGAACTCTTTGGATATTTTTTCTTTTTTTCTTGATATTCTAATTTTGTTTTGTGTCTTTTATATTGGATTTGATGCTAAAGCCTCGTTGAAGCGGCACAGAAGGGCATGGCTTTTAGACGCGATACATCGACTGATGGCTAAGAGAAAACACGAGGTGGACCGCAAAAGATAAGAACTTTATAATTGATTCTGAGTGTTTTGATGTTATATAGTAAAAGGAAAATCTAATTTAAATAAGCTTTCTGGGAAACCTAAAGAGGGAAAGGGGAAAAACATGGGGTTTAAGCAATAATCCCTAACTATTTAAATATTTTAATAACTTTCCCTTAAATTGGATGGTCTATATTTACCAATCTAAGCTTGGAGAAGATAGATTGAAACCGAACGCGATGAGGAAATTTGGTGAAGATGTCAATAAGTTGTTCGTCTGAGTGGGAGAATATGCGAAAGGTTAGCTTGGATTTTCTCTCGAACGACATAAAAATCAAGATCGATGTGCTTTGTCCTCTCATGGAAACTTTGTGGGTGATGTGTCTAACCGATTCGTTGTCACAGTATAGAGTAGTAGTGGTAGTACTTTGAACATGGAAGTCTTGAAGAAGGTAGATGAGCCATTGCATTTCACACAGTAGCAGCAAGGACACGATATTCTGCTTTAGTGGAAGATCGAGAAATAGTTCTTTGTTTCTTAGACTTCCAAGATATGAGAGAATATCCTAGAAAGATGTAGAAACCTGTAGTGGATGCAACCAAGATGATCAGAGGAAGATGCAACAGAGGTGGAGCAAGCAGCTAGAAGCGCGAAAGGTAAGAACTTTACAATTGATTCAGAGTGTTCTAATGTTTACATAGCAAAGGGGAAATCCCTAACTTAAATAGGGTTTTGAAAAAACCTAAAAAGGGAAAGGGGGAAAACATGCGGAAAATAGATTACTGCTTTCAAGCAGTAATCCCTAACTACCTAAACATCTTAACACTAACCTTCCCATCTATTCTTTTTCTATTAAATTTCACTTCCAATTTCTCATTCTTTTCAAAATTAAATTACATCATGGTGAAATTGAGGAGGTAAAGAACATTTAAGACCGATCAATTTCGTTTAAAGGGGGAAAACATGGGGAAAATAGATTACTGCTTTTAAGCAGTAATCCTTAACTACCTAAACATCTTAACACTAACCTTTCCATCTCTTCTTTTTCTCTTAAATTTCACTTCCAATTTCTCATTCTTTTCAAAATTAAATTACATCACGGTGAAATTGAGGAGCTAAAGAACATTTAAGACCGATCAAATAGATGGATCTCTATTTGGTTGTGGTCATGAAATCATGCTCTGATCGTTGATCAAGCTTTTGTTTGTATAGATAGAGCCATTATACTTTTTGAAACTATGTTGGAGAGAAACAGTGATAGGAATGTTCCTTAATGTAAGAGAAACTAATCATTTAGTCTCTTTTAATTGATAATTATAACTACAAAAGATGGAAACCTAATATGAACTCAAATTAAGTGTGAATAAGGGATTTTTACTACATTGTTTTGCATATTGTGTGGATATGGGTAATTGTTTGAAGGTTGAATTATAAAAAAGTGTTGAATGTTAATTTTTGTGAAATTGTTGAAAAATGAAATGAAAGCTTGTTTTATGCATATGGAGTAATGTATCAATGTAGAATGAAAAATGGTATTGAGAGGGTTGGCACTTGGCCAGAAAGTTGCATTTAGAAATATATTGAAATGGAGTATATTTGATTGGATTAAATACATATAAGAAATGTGCACTAGAATGAGAGTTGGTGAATGAGATTGGATATGTTGAACAATTTAAATGGATTTTTATGTGAATGATGATGTACAATTAGTGAATAACACTTTAGTATAGATGAACGTATTGAATGGATATTGTACCTGAAATTGTTATCTATATGAAGTTTGCAAAATTTGGTTATAAGATAGATGGCTTATGAGAATTGCTTAATGAGTGTGATCTTGAAATGACATGGTACACTGATGACCTTATGTTTGAATGATTTGTGTGTCTCTGATGTGCACTGCAATTGTACTTACATCCATTATATTTCTTCGAAGTTATTGTATAAGGAGATTAAAAGCATATAAAAATTTAAGTAAAACTTAGCTGGTATGTAGAATCTATTTTGATCGATGAAAGGCATTGTTTTAGGAATTCTGTAAATTGTGGTTAATGGTTGGAGGGATATGAGAATTACCTAAAGTCATATAAGACACTTAAATGTGCACTAGAACTAGTTTTTATTGCATCACTATTGGGCGTTAAGTAAGCATCGTTGTGTGCCACTTTAAAAAATTGCTAACATAAGTGTTCCAAGGGTCTCACTGTTGGGCGGTGTCTGGCTACCGTTGGGCGCTAGCGAGACAGTGAGTCCCCGTGGCATTGGGCGGCAATTACCTGGCTTTGAGCAATAACTTTGTGAGACTTTTTCCTATTAGAGGATGTTTATATTTTATTGAATAGTTTTCTTTGCATGGCGCAAATTATATATGATTGTATTGAGTTATGTTTGATAATGTAGGAATGTTTGTGAAAAATTATTGCTATGATTGTCAAATTAGTTATTTCCAAGGAGAAATGTCAATTTAGGGTGAGTCCAAGTGTATGGAAGGAGATTTGTTATGTGGGACTATCCTGACCTTACTAATCTTTTAAGTTTAACTCACAAACAAGAAGATATCTAGGTGGGGAGAGTCGAAATAGGCTTCACAAAGTCGGTATGATATGAAAGATAATCATACTTAGGGAGACATTAAAGTTAACCCTATCCGAACTTAATGAGGAACATTGGTGAATGGATATGATTATAATCTGAAGAAATTAGTGGTAAGTGTAACGTGGAGAGTTTCAAGAGTCTACTTAATACATTAGTCTTTCGAAAGCGAAGTCTACATTTAATGTTGTTTGAACTGCTTTGAGTTGTATGTTGTTGGAGCCTTGTACTAATTGATTTGATGAATGTAAATTGTTTATGTTATTGGGTTGGTTTATAAAATGAATAATTTGTTGTTTGAGCCAATTGGATTGAGTTTTGAATGAGATTGTTGGATTGAGTCATAAGGATTGATGTTGGCAATTGATTTATATGATTGGAATATATATGTGTGTGGTTATTTTACTTAATTAATTGTGGATATTTTAGTAATTTAAACAGAATAAATATGTACATCCACATATCCAATTGAAAAATTCGAAAATTCTCCAAATCTATACCAAGTCAATGTGGTGATTTCCTGTCAAAACAGTGACGGGTTCGGACAATACCCGTAGGAGTAGGTTCATGCAAGTCATTCTTTTTTGGTTAAAATTCTATTTTGGTCCTCTAAATTTTACAAGAAGATTCAAGTAGATCCCTATTTTTTAGTTGGTTCAATTTAGTTTTTTAATATCTTGAAATAATGCAATTTAGTTCTTTTCGTTAGATTGACGTTAGATTTTTGTTATAATTTATACATAAAATCACTCTACCTGAAAGTGATTTAATGTATAAATTATAACAAAATTTAACGTAAATCTAAGATATATAATCTAATTGATCATTGTTTTTATAAACTAAAGAAATAAATTAAATCAAATAAAAATTAAGAATTTAATTAAATTTTTTATAACAATTAGAAGACTGAAATTTAGACTTAATTATTTTTTTATCAGCACACAAGTCATTGATGAATTGTCAAGCATATATTAAAGAAAATACAGGATTTAGATATATTCTATATCTCGTGAGAAAAAAAAAAAACTACTATTATAATTAAAGTAAAAATTATAAAAATAGATCGTAAAATCCTTATACATGATCTCCAAATTACGTACATTATAATCCTTACAAATACACTACTGAAATGCAATTCTTGCAAACCTACAAATTACTCTATCCGACTCTTATTTCTTAAACCAGTGCTAAACATTAGAGAGTAATCCTAAAAGTTTAATTGCAAATAAAAATAAAGTTTTGTACAATATTATCAATATTAATTTAAATGATGATGTATATCTCAGCATTTTTATTACTATTATCTTTATAATTGTTATGACATAATTTTCAATTATATTATTTATTAGAATATTAATTTAAATATTTCATGATATTCATTATTATTTTAAATATATTATATGTTTTTGTAGTATAAAAAAAATTATAAAAAAAATATAATTGTATATACTATATTATTTATTTCTAATATTTTCATAATTATAATTTTGATTTAAAATGAATGTTTAAAAACTTTACATAATTTGAAGAAAAATTTCCAGTTAAACACAATTTTATAGTAATAGTAATAATGTTAATAATTATGTATGTCGACCCTAAAATTATATTTAAGTTTCTCCATTACTTTTATCTTTCCGATTTTAAGATGTTAAAGTTCTAGTCCTCCAAACTTCATTCAAAAACCCTCTTTTCTTCCTTTACATACACTACCTAAATCACTTGGAATATGAGAAACAATACATTTCAAATTAGAAAGGCAGTTTCAAGAAGACAAACTAAATTAATGGGAAAAAAAATCATTACTCAAAAATACCTTTAAAAACCTTTTTGAAGCATACACGAAATATAGATTTTACGAAAAATACTAAAAATAACGCTCAACAAACTTCACAGTTGCATGAGTATTTTGTGCGTACAAGAAATGCAGAAAATCTGAATCAAATTGGGAGAAGAAAAAATAAAGTATTTATTATTCTGGTGCAAGTTATCAAGCAATTCGAAAGCTTTGTTCAAAGCTTGAAAATGCCCAACTCAATGTTCCTCATCTTTGAGTTGAGAGAAGTTACTTACACGATCCTCTCCCTAGAGTTACTATCACTCGGATTTGGTATGAGCCAAAGGGCCAGCATGCCAAGTTAAAGTGCACCAAAGACTATCTTGGAATTGTTAAAAGAACAGAAAATTAGGCAGTTCATGATTTCAGCAACTCAAAAGGACTGAGGAGGCCATAAAAAGAACCCAGGAACTGGTGGTGGTGGAAGGATGGTGAGTGAAGTTGCATTGGTCACAATTGCAGCAGATTCTTGTACTGAGCTACTTCCACCGCTGGAATGATGAAAATGGTGGAGAAGGTTTTGTGGGTACGCATTTGCAGAATCATAAGGTATAGATGCAACTGGCTGAATGGCAGAGAAATTGATGGTGCTACTCTCGTTTGTGCCCTGAGGTTGCTCATTAGTACTACCAACAAGATTTTTCTTCTCCGATTCTGGGGAGGAAAGTTTCAATCTTTTTGCTACCCCACCAACTGGAAGAGAGCTATTCAATATATTCTCCACATCGTATCTGTTCATCTCAAAATTGGTCACAGCGCTTGCACCTCTGAACTTTATGGCTGCAATATCATATGCCTCAGCTGCTTCCTCTTCAGTCGCTGCAACAACGCAACAACAAAAACTATTCAACTTCCAGCACAACAAAAACAAACATTACACAACACGTAAGTAACAAGACCAATGATTAACATTGTTAGCATTACTCTGGACTACCATGAATGAAGACTTTGAAAACTTAATTTTTTAACATGATATTATGTCACGGGCTCAAACTATACGATCCGTGTGTTTGGAAACACAGTAGAAACGTGAAAAACACAGTGAATTCGTGATGCCAAACACCCTAGATATCATTTGTGAAACATGATATTTAACCATAATCCATTAAACCTTTCCCATCACAGTGTTGAAACAAGATATAGGGTATAAACTTGCCAAATGTTCCCAGATATAGATCCTTGTTTCCCGCAACTCGGCCGATTCTTGCTTGCCATCTACCTTGTTGATGATGCCTGAAAGTTCAAAAAAGTAAAAGCATAAGAGAAATAGGGAATATAATAACAACATCAATAGTGTCAGAATTGTTTATTTTAATGCATGAACCTCGTAACACCCCTGTATGCAGAAGCTCCCCTTGAAAATCCACTACTTTTCCTGCAAGGAAACCGGTGCAATTTTAATTCCAGGATAGAAATAATGTGCTAAATATGTTTAACTGGGAAGAGTGCGCAAACCTTCGCAGTGATGCAATGAATTCTTGCTTTCCTGCATGTTTCATCTCCTCCAATTCCTTTGTATAATTGGAAATCTGAGACATCAGACAATAAAAATACCATGCTAAGCGCTAAAGATCCAAAATACAATTCCTATTTCTACATTTCAAGTGTCACCAATATAAATCTATAAAGTTCTATATTTGAAACATATAATACAAAAACCAAGTGTTTGACAATAATAATATTCATGCTAAATCATTGCGCTGAGGTTCCTGCAAGATTCTACTTATTGTTGACCACTTCAACTTTGCTGAGACCCTTCATTTACGTAGATCATTAGCCTCCAATTTTTTTATACTACCTGATGCATGTTTCTCTGAAACCAGGATGACCAAGTTTGATTTTAACTAGTATCAAGTGAGCACAATACACGAACTTCGAGTGTGAACTAAAAGCATTCCTCAGCAGAATTTCCCTCACTCTTTTAGCCCCGTTTCAATACTTTTAACTCAACTATATACGTACGATTTCATGCATACAACTAACAGAGATCTGAACAGAATATTATTAGAAGTGACTATTACAGGAAAGTTGGTGGTTGCTGTTGGTCCCCAGTACTTGATAGCTGCTAAATCATACGCTCTCGCAGCCTTTTCTTCCTTGTCATATCCACCTAATAACTCATACAATTTTACAAACACAACAATTTATCATCTCTTATACAGTATTAAGTTTAAAATAAGTTGGGAAATGACCAAGGATAAAAATTTCTTACCCAAGTACACTGTAGGAACAGTCAAAGGACGTGCGACACAGTGATGAAGTGCGCGATGCCACCACATTCCATGCAAAGAAACAGCGATGAAAAAGCCATGAAAAATCAAATTTAACCTTACGGAGTGGTCAAAATATTCAGGTAAAAACTACTTTTCTTAGCAAAAATGTAAACGACCAAAGGAAAAGTGATGAAATGCATGCAATGGCGCCTGCACGCAAGTTACTTTAATTTTTTTTTACCCTCTTTTTCTCACTTTTCTTTGGTTCCCCATTCTAGCCAAAAGATAATACACGAGACGCCATCCATCTGCGATGCCCGTCTTTTCTAATAGCAGACAGACACCGAAGGACCCCATCAAGGTTTAATAGTAGCAAAAAGTTATAAGAACCGATTGATGTGAATTTTCAAAATTTTGACTACACAAAAGCTTAATAATCCACTAGAGCCAAATAAAACCAGGCCAAAAGGAAATGTCAAATTGCCTATTCTAATGAGGAGACAAAATGCCTTTAATTTAATTTCCCTTTTCTTGCAAAAAGTGATTATTTATTATAAGATATGAACAGTTATACATGTAATTTGTGACTGCAAAAACATCCAAGGATCTGATAAATCCCGTGAATTTGTTTCAGAATCTAGACGACATTATTATTTGCGGGCCCAGACACTGTAAAAAAAACCCTTTCAGCCAACATGGGACTCCCCCCACATTCATGTAAGTGCAAATTTCAATACAGTGAGCGAGAAATGATGTTGTGGTCAAACCCAGCTTTCCTGGCGAATTGAAAGCAAAAGTAAAAGTTAAAGCCAAACTCAGAATGAGAGAGGGTCTCTCACATTTGGACGCGCCTCTTCCAAACTTCCACTACGGAACACAAACAATGCTTAATTGTTTTAAAGTCTGAATGTATTGTAGCAATTTTAACGTAAGTAAACGAATTTAAAGTTTCAACATACATTTTACTAGTACAAAGTTAATTTATCAAAATCAAATTTTAAACAAATATGAAAGCAGAGGCATTTTCGCAAACAGGTCCCAAACAGGAGAGAGATTAACCATGAAAAATGGCGGCACATTGGATCAAATCAACTGAGAGAAATTGCAGACCCCACCCCACCCACAGTGACAAAACGGCGGCACATCGCATCAGAGTAAATCTCACGCTTTATTTTTAGAACAGAAAAAAATGTACAGGAAAAAAGTTACTAAAAAAGAAATAGAAATTTCCATTCTATTTTGAAAATTTGAACCAAAAAGACGCAATTAAGAAATGCTTAGTACATGTGTACACATAATAAGCATTAATTTAACTGCACTTTCAAATGCATGCAACCCTCTTTTTCTGCAGTAGAGTCAGTTTCCCTATTTATTTCCTTTTGGATTGCTCCTATTTTCAAAGTTCATGATAAATTAAAATACATTTAACAAAAAAATAAAGATAAATTGAAAACAATGGAAATGAAGAGATAATATAATAGAGAGAGAAGAACCTTGACGCCCCTTCCTGGCCTGACCCTCTCGTCTACAGCTGTTATCCCATAGATGCGCTTCATATCTACCCGTCCATCGGTGTCTGCAGTGAACATTCCCAAAAATACAAATTAATAACAGTAATACAAAAGGCTCTTCAAAACATGCCAATTTCATCACGCCCTTGACCAATTTTCAGTAAATGACAACTGAACCCTCAACTAGCCACACTGGTTCATTAATTTAACACACAAAAGGAACTTAACAATGATAGAATAATCACAATAATGATAATAAAAATAACACCATAAAAAAGAAATTGAAGGGTTGATGATGGTGGGTGGTGTTTTACTACCTTGTGACCCCTCTGTATATTGAAGTTCTCTGGCCAATGGTCTGAGAAACCTTCTTAGGTGTAGCAAACTCCACCGGAATGATGGCTTTCTCATGTGCAGCAGCATCACATAAAGACAAAGCTCCTTTGCTAGACTCTCCTGAGTGGGCACCTAACTCAGCTGGTGCAACCCGAGTGGTCTTGTCTGAGGCTGAGTCATCCAACTCGGGGCTCGAGTTGGTACCTGAGAATGGTTGAAACCCTGGAATGGCGTTCAGATCTTGCTGGTCGCCGAAGTAAACAGCGGCAGAGCCATGGTCGTAAATTTGGGTCAGCGAAGAATCGTCTTGTTGAGTCTCCGTTTGGTTCTCCAAAAAATCCTCCACTTTCGGCACCACGAGTGGCTGGTTTTCACTCTCAGAATCCATTAATCCCTTGGAATTTGTCCACCCTGCAAAAAATAAATCCCAGTAAAAAATATAATAATCATACTCATATATATACGTACACAAGGAAGAACAAGCTTGCTACTCTGAATGTTGAAAAGATTGTGGTTGTGAATTACGAAGTGAGAAACGAAATTGAAGATCGTGCAGGATAAATAGGAAGGGGTTGACGTGGGTGAGTGAGTTGGGTTTGTGAAGAACATTTCCGATTCCAAAAGAGTAGAGGCATAAAGAAGAGTGATTTAGAGAAGTGGCGTTACCATTGGTGGCATAAAAATTATCGAGCATGCAGTGAGAGGAAGAGTCCGGGGATCTGAGCATTTCCATGGGAGTCAACGAAAACGTAAGCCAATTTGTGGCACCGGCCATGGTTTTTGTGTGTCGCTACACTTCGACCAGATCAGCAAAACAAGGACAGTTTCAGAAACGGGTTTTCTGTCGAAAAAAACAAATGACCCAACAAACAAACAAACAAACAAGAACAACCCCGAAACTGAAATCACCTCTCTCCAGTCACAGCTCAAGGCGTTGCACTGTGTATCTTTGTGTGTGTGTGTGAGAGCGATAGACAGAGCTATCCCAGCCCCACCATGCTTATAGTACTGCTACTCATAAATAGATGAAAGAAATTAAAATAAGGTTGTGAGGGTTGGTGATGGGTTAGAATGAAATTGGCTAAGAATGCATGCAAGAACAGTTTCTTGAATCAAAAGGAGTTTTTAATAAAGAGAGAGAAAAAAAAAGCTTAGAAGGGAAGATGAGTTGAGTGGAAAGAGCAAGGTGTTGGTTTATAAGGGGTGGGTTTAGCGGTCTTGCCTGTCAACAGAGAGAGATTGAGTGTTACTTTTCACATACAAAAATTAAGTCTAACTTTAAAAAATCAGTTTCACTTTGAAAAAATAAATTTTCTTTTCTTTTTATTATTAGTATTATTGTTCTTAACAGAAGAAAATTGTCTGACAAGAAAGAAGGTTACCAAAGATGCGGGCTGGCAAAAAATTGAAGAATTTGGCAGGGTTCCTAAGCAAATTACCAAAATAGCCTTACTTTTTGTGTAAAAATAGTTTTTAAATAGGGAAAAAACGATTCGTTTTAGTCCCACACATGTCTTGCATGCAGATGCAGACTCCTTGTTTACACTCTTTCAGTAATTACTCTATTTAGATGAATGCGTTACGGACCATAATATCATTAAACAAATACAAAGTTTAAGGTTTAATTATAAACTTCTTCTCTTAACAAAATTAATAATCTTGTTCTAATGTAAAATAAAATCATAAAATTGTTATTTATAGTTCTGTCAATATATATTCTTGCAAAGCCTGATATTTTCTTAATTTTCTAGATTTTGTACTCTCTTCTTACTCCTGTAGTTTTTTTTGTTCTAAGCTTAAGTCATTGTTACATTAAATGTTCATAAAAGACTCCAACTATTGTATCTGGATTCACTGTTTATATACTACTTATGAACCTTTACTCTGTAGACCTAATTAAGCTCAACTATTTAATAATCTTCATTATGTAATTTAATCTGAGGTTATTAATCTAATTACAATATTTGTTAATTAATGTCTTGGTGAAGGTCATTGACAATGGTTGATACATTGTGTGTTAAACCCGAAAGATAATAATTCTCAGTGTTGATAAGTTAACTGTCCCCCATAAGTAGTAATTCTACCATATATATTATTAGTTAATAATAAATTCATTTTGAATTTATATTTTCTAAATTAACTTTCTGAATAATACTTTTATCCTTTTTTATGTGTTTATCCAACTAACCTCTTTATTTTTGATAAATATTATTTTATTCTAAAAATAATTAATGCAAAAATTAATTATGGATTAAACTTTTAAAAACCAATTAACATTTTTTTTTAATTTGAATCTAATAAGTTGCAAACTTTATTTTGAAATTCACCACTAAATTGAAAAGTCCCCTTAAAAATATCATATACTGCATCGGTTACAATTTTTTTTCTATCTATTTATTTATTAAGTTCAATTTAACCCCTTTATTTTAAATTTTAAAATGGTTTAGTTTGATAGCTAATCAATATAAACTAAATCAATGACCATAAATTGGAATGTATGATCCAGTTGTTTACACTCTATACACACTAAAAATACAAAACCCGCTCTAAGATAATCCAATCCAATATTTTGTATAGGTTACAATTTTATTTGAGTACTTAAATGTAAAAAAGAACTAAGATATATAAATATTTAAATAAATCCATAATATTATATAATACTAAAAACTTAAACAATTAATATTAATATTTATTTACATTATATTAAATAGTTATACATTATATTAATATATTATGTTAAATTAATACTGATGAAATAATTATATTAAAATGATAATTATTATTAATATATTTTTTTTCTTAGTAACCTCGGAACTTAATAAATTTTTATTTTATAATATATTTTTAAATAAAAACACCAAAATAAAAACCAGTGAAAGTTTTAAATTTTACAATTTTAAATTTCAAATTTTAACTTACATTTTTTAAAATAAAATATATAAAACGTTATTTTTTTAATTTAAAACAATGAATTTTTTTCCTTTTTGTACACATTTTATCTTTAATTATATTCTTAAATTAAAAACTATAAACTTGTCATGTATATTAAAATTGATCACATACCAACATTATAAAATGCACTATAAGTCACTAACCTTTTTATTAATTAAGTATAAACATTATGGGTTAGAAGTGACTTTTTGTCACCGTCTCATAAGAAATTTCAAAGCACTAACTTCTTATTAATAAAATACCATAATACAAAATATTTTTTTATAGTTCTTTTTGTGTAACTACAGTTATCTACAAGAATATACAGATCAGTGTGTGGGTATGTGTTTCTACTAATACAACTAATATTTTACCATATTTTATATTTTTTATTATATTTTTTAATTAAAAAATATATAAATTAATCATATATCAAAACTAATTATTCATATCAACGTCATATATATTATAAATCATTAACTTTAATATTATAATATAATACAAATTGTTCAATATTTTATTAAACCACTATTATTATTATTATTGTTATTATTAATAAGTGGGGTCTCCTATAATGAAAAATTATTTTGATAATATAAAGTTGTTGACAAAAATGCTGAAGGTTTTTATTTACAATTTTGTTTAAATACTACAATTTTAAAAGAATGTGTAGAAAATTGAGTAAATAATTTAATTTAAATTAAGTTCTCTTTTGTTATTTTTATAATAATTTTTTTTTTTAAAGTATCAACAAAAAGTTTAATTTCAAAAAAAATGTTAATGTAATTTTTAAATAGTCAATACAAAAGCTACAATAGTTTGTAGTTGAATAATAAATTAAAATATATTATCAGTGCACTTTGACTAAAGTTTTTATTACTCTCTACCAGTTATTGAGGATATTAAGTATTACTATATTATTTTGTAGAAAGTTATAAAAAATATTATGGAAAGTAATATAAAGAGACGTGGAGAGAGTGAATATGTGTGTGGCTGTGGAGTGAAAAACTTTGAATTGAGTTTTGGAAGTAGACTGAACTTTGTATTGTACTATGACGTAGAATTGAGTTGGTAGCATGAAATTAAAGTAGTATTTCAGTGAGAACGAAAACACGAAAGTCTTGCATGAGAGATAGCATGGGAAGTTCACACGTAGAAGAGAGGTGAAGAGATTTAAAAACACGTAACAGTATGGTATTTGTTGAATACGCGGTGTAACAAACAAACAAAGCAACGCAAGCAAAGTTGATTTTTTTCTTAAAATCGACTATGTTTGCATATAAATGCAGTATGGTCTACGTTGGTGGCATTGGGTCCCATCCCATGAAAGTTTGAGATTGAATCTACATCAGATGAGACGTGGCTTCTCGTTAGGTTAATTCACAGACACACCTCGTGTGCTTATGCACGAGTCTGCTAAATAAATTTTCTTTTTCTTTCAACCTATCCTATTGGTTAGCTTTACCTCGTGTTGCCTTATCTTTTACTCACGTTGCACACTCCAAATTTATATATTATAATAAAATAATATTTTTTTACTATATAATCTTCGTATAAAATATATTACTTTACTTACATTTATTTTGATCGTAAGACAAATAGATAGTGAATAAAAAAAATTCAAATTTAAGAGTTACAAAGTTTTTTATTCAGCCTGATTATATTTCTAAAGCTTTCTTCTCCTAACTATGTCGTAGTTGTTCATGTAATTAACTAACAGTGTTAAAATAGGTCAATTCTTTTATTATTAGCCCGTATTGATGGAATAGATTGACCCATTGAAAATTCTAACCTGCTTAATCAAATGGTGGTGGCCTACCAACAAGCTAGAAACTGAAACGTCAACCTTTTTATTATATTTTTATTTTTTTAATTGTTTTTTAATTATATATATATATATATATATATATTATTGTGAACATTTTTAAATTTTAATTGACTAATAATATTTCTAATAGAATAAATTAAAATAATTATTATTTTTACATGTAAATTATTATAATATAATTAATAATTAGAACTTGTAATTGTTAATAACTTTAATCACATTATGGTATATTTAAATCATTTAAATAATGTAACAAATAAAAATCATTTTTTTAAATAATTTTTTATTTTAATTTCTATTTTAAAAAATTAATAGATCAACTTGTGTCTGTGCATATTTTGGTTCATCATTATGACAAGTCAGAATGGATCAGGTTAATAATTTCAACCTACCTACCAAATTTTGGTGGACTAAAGGGTCAGTTCACTGGACCATATTCATTTCCCCTTATGCATATAACATGTCTATATTTGGTCCATCATTCTGACAAGTCAGAACAGATAAAGTTAATAATTCCAACCTATCCACCAAATTTTGGTGGGCTGAAGGGCCAATCCACTGGACCAGACCCATTTTACCTTATGCATATAATATATCCATTTTTGGTCCATCATTCTGACAAGTCAGAACGGATCAGGTTAATAATTCCAACCTACCCACCAAATTTTGGTAGGTTGAAGGGCCAGTCCACTAAACCAGACCCATTTTACTTTATGCCTATAAAATGTCCATTTTTGGTCCATTATTCTAATAAGTCAGAACGGATCAGGTGAATAATTCCAACCTACCCACCAAATTTTGGTGGGCTGAAGGGCCAGTCCACTGAACCAGACCCATTTTACCTTATGCGTATAACATAATATACTCATATTAACCTTTAAATTATTTTACAATACTTTATTTCACAATTTAATAATTTAAATGTCACCGCTAGAGATGGCAAATAAACCCGTCTCCGTGGGTATTGTCCGAACCCGTCCCCGTTTTGACGGGGAATCCCCGCATTGACTGGGTATGGGTATGGGTATGGGGAATCCCCGACTTTTTCAATTGGGTATGGGGATGTACGTATCCCCGCCATAATACCCGTCCCCGCCATATCTCCATCTCCATTTAAATTATTAAAATATTCATAATTAATTAAGTAACTATATATATATATATATATACTTTCTATTTTTTATTTCTTTTAATTATTTGGTTTGTCATGAAACTCATTCGCATATCTAATATATTTTTTATTTTATCATAACTTTTATGTAATTATGTTAAAATTATTTATTTT
>Ga0214542_1000538_pt1 | contig 69401 bp, 35 predicted proteins | sample CNSS1metaG_FD_160096 | JGI IMG/M metagenome (GOLD analysis project Ga0214542, IMG submission 160096) | Root nodule microbial communities from cowpea collected in UCLA plant growth center, Los Angeles, California, USA - CNSS1 | ecosystem: Host-associated > Plants > Roots > Nodule | place: USA...
TATATTATCGGGTTCGTGTCTTATAACTTTTCAATTTTGTTCTATCTTCATATTTGTGTCTGTGTCGTGTTCGCATCGGTATTCGTGTACGTGCATCATAACTTCTAACTCTTCTCTAATTCAATTTCCAAACCCAAATTCCATTACTCCATTCACCTAATTGTCCAATGGTTTTTTCTTTACAATTTGATATGGCTTACAGTCTAGGAAACTTGTCACAAAGTGATATTTTATCTACCCATTTATCCTCCCATAAATGTCTTATTTCCTAGACATACTTTCCATAATATTTTGCCATCGAACCAGTTTTCTGTTGATCTTCTCCACAAACAACACTTATATCTTTCCACCACCATGATACTTCCTTATCATTGTTCCTCACCTTTAAGTTGTGCCAAGATCCATATTTTTATTTTAATACTTATTTCCATAATCCTTTCTTTTTCATTCCCAATCTCCATTTCTATTTTGTAGTAAGGCTATATTAAACTTAATCATTTTAAAATGTGTGATGAAGAGTTAACCTTTTATCTATTAGTAATATTTATGTGCAACAGTTTGAAAACAAGATGACATTTTTTTTATAATCACCATCTACCACAAAAACATCAGTAAAAACATTAGTATTTGTTTGAATATAGGTGGGTCTTGATATGTGAGCACAATATCCTTCCATAGGAGAACTGAATTATTTAACACACATTTTTCTAGTAAAACTATTTTTTTCTCCTAATTAATTATTATGTCATCTTTAACTATTAAATTACCTACATCCTTATTATGAACAAAATAAAACCTTAAACAATTATTAATGTAAATTTTATATCCCTTTTCAGTTCTTGCTGAGGGCTACTTTTTTTTTTGTTATTAATTAATCACCATCCATACTTTTCTTGTGATTATTAATATATATATATATATATATATATATATATATATATATATATATATATATATATAATATTTTTGTAACTTTATATTTATCGGAAATTGTGTGAATTTAAGTTTCACAACAAATAAAAATGAAAAAAATTTGAATAATATATAATGAATAAAATTTATAAATTCATAATCTTTAAATTTTTGGTTGAGGTGGATCAATTCTCTGTATAAATTGAATTTACATCATTGTTATATATTTAGATTAATGGTGGACATAAGTAAGAGTTGTCACTATCTTTACCACACATTTGTAAGAAAAATGACCATGGTAGTTTAGCCAAACCTTTGATACGTTTTTATCCATCTTTATTAACTTCTTTATTATTATTATTACGATGACTAAAGAATTTTCATTGTGCTGCATCAAATTTAAGTTATAGATTCTCACCACTTTAAGATACGATTAATCTTTGTGACAAAATCAAGACTTTACTGTATGAATGTTAATTAGCAAAAGAAAAAAAAAATCCAAAGATCTCCCTCCATCACTTTTTTCTTCTCTTAAACCATAACAAACTTTACGATAAAGAAAATACCATCTACATGAAAAAAAAAAACACTACTCTTATCTATTATCCTTTTCTATTTAATATTTATTATATTTCAATCATTGATGTATCGTAATAGTTTAATTACAAAATATTCTAATATAAATAGTGCGTTAACCCCCTATAACTCCATAAAATTTTCAAAATCTATCATTTGTACAAATACAAAGAGATGCATCTTTAACAACGATAAAATTTATTTATTTTTTAAATCTTTCATTGAAATAATTCTTTTGTTCATTTTATGATAGTTCGTTACCTAAACACAACTTGAAAAAAAACCTACTCCATGACATAAAATGTCAAAATTCAAATATATAAAATCGCATGAAACTCCAATAAAATTAATTGAAATATAAAAAGAAATTAAATATAATAAACACATGGAGAAAAAAGAAAAAGAAAAGAAGAGCAAGGTTATAATGACGATTAAAAAATCATAGAAGACATTCAAAGGACATCTCTCTATTTTAATTTACTCATAGATGTGAGAGTGAAGGGAGAGAGAATCCAAATTCGGATTTTTGAAACGGGATCGACGCCCGTTGAACACCTTGACTCCATTTCTATTCTTCTTCACTGAGACACTCATCGTATAACACATACCTCTCATCGTTGCTCCCCACCGATTCACGAAACCCTAATTTCGGTGGTTCCTGTTACGGGGGAGCGAAGAGTTAGGGTTGGATTGAGCTGAGGTAGCAGCAGATGCAGCAGCTTCTCCTCTGAGGGAATGGAAGGTGGCAGGAGAATTACTGTGAGCCCTCGACCTTGCTGCGGTCGAAGGATCGTCGCTGCCAAGAAGAGGCCGCGTGCAGCGGATGGCTTCGTCAACAGCGTCAAGAAACTCCAGAGACGCGAAATTAGCTCCAAGCGTGATCGCGCGTTCACCATGAGCGATGCTCAGGAGAGATTCCGGAATATTCGCTTGCAGGTCCCATTTCCCTAACCTTTGTTATTCTATTCACTTTTCAAAAGTTGGTGTCCGAATCCTATGACTATGAATGGAATATTTGGTTAGGGTTGCGGCGTGTAAAATTTCTTACTGGATCCGATTTTAAATTCGTGCAACAGTGTTGTATAGTGCCTTTACCATACTTTTTAAGTCACAGTCTTTAAACAATTAAGCAGAATCATGTGCTGTTGTTGGTAATTTGTAAGAATTCAAGGCCTGTATGCTACTGGTGGATTGAAGGTTTGTATGTTGGATACAGAATGACTCGGCTTACTGTGGATAACATGGTTTTTGTTTTTGTTTTTTCAGTAACTCTTTTGGTGTGTATTTGGTGGTTTAACAGATGGTAAGGACTAGACCACTAGTCTTACCCCGCTGCTTGATTGCATTCTCGATACTTTAGCTTGAAACATGAGATAATTGGAATAGAAAAGTGGTGTGGCGTTTTTGTTTATGTCATTCCCCATGCTCGGGTGTGGTAGGTTGTAAATCATTGATGTCGAAGAGTCTTCCGTTCCTCCTGTTTTGATAGTTAGATATGTACTTTACTTACGTATTCCCATTTTCCCTGCATTCGGTGTAATATGTCTGATGGTTTTGTTTACAGGAGGAATATGATACACATGATCCCAAAGGTCCTTCGACCATGGTGTTACCGTTTCTGAGAAAAAGGTCAAAGATTATTGAGATTGTAGCAGCACGCGATATTGTTTTTGCTCTTGCACAATCAGGTGTTTGTGCAGCATTTAGCAGAGGTAGTATTAACATCTGAAATATGTTCGTGCTAAACTTTCTTTTGCAACTTTAAAATGGATATATATGTATGCGTGACGTGTGTCAATTATTTGATGCAGAGACCAATCAAAGGATATGCTTTTTGAATGTCAGTCCCGATGAAGTTATAAGAAGTCTGTTTTATAACAAAAATAACGATTCACTTATCACAGTTTCTGTATACGCTTCAGACGGTTACAGTTCTTTGAAATGCAGAAGCACAAGGATTGAGTACGTATTGTTTTTTGTTTTTGTAGCGTCTCATAGCTGTTGGCCACAAAAACACTAAAGCAGGATAGAGAGAAAGTATTCTGAAATCTTTTATGCAGTTAATATAATGTGTAGGTTGTCAATTGTGCTGCTATGGTGCCAAAGTGCCCCTTAGTCATTACAATGAGACTGTAATGTCTAGGTTTAGTGGTGCAGCCATCACAGCTGCTATCCCAGAGTGGAATAATGATTACAATCTTGGTGGTGAACTGGGAACAACTCCGAGATTTTAATGAAATCTTTAAAATGTTTGTGTTTTGATATTTGTCAACGGGGGTATTTTTGGGGTTGTAGTTGTGCATCATCCTTCAAAGGGGAAAATACCCTCGTTAAGTTATTTCTTGCTTCTAGTCTCCCGTGCCAGCAATCTAGCTTGATTCTGTTGACCCATTTTGTTTCCCGCAACCCTCTCCATTTTCCAGCTATACATTCTGTTTTCCTTCTCCATCTTCTCTCTACCTTTCTTTATCTGGATAGGAATCATCAATCGTGATCTTCTGAATCCAAGTCTTTTTCTTTATCATTTTACTGCTAGTACACCATGTAGATTTTTTCTTTTTTTTTTTTTTATCCTTTTTTTTTTTTTTTTTTTTTTTTTTTTTTTTCACCTTTTAATTTTTTTTTTTTTTTTTTTTTTTTTTTTTTTTTTTCTGGAAATCACAGTCCCAAAAGTATTTGCCCAAAGCCCTAACCTCTCTGTTCAGAGGGCTTTTTGGAATCAACACAGTGCTGGTAATCTTTGCATATTTGCTATTCAGTCTGCTACAACCGCTATACTAACTGCTCTGCTACAGCAGCCAGGGTCTACTTTGAACTGCTTAAAACCCTGCTCCCCACTATCAAAAGAGAAAGATAAAGATCAAACCTGCTCAAGTTGCCCAATAACTAAAAGAAAAGCAGTTACTAGCTCTAGTTGGATGTCCAGGTTTGAATTCTGTTCTATGCTAAGATTTTGTGTCATTCTCAGATACATAAGGAGGGGTAAACCAGATGCTGGCTTTGCTCTTTTCGAATCCGAGTCTCTTAAGTGGCCAGGTTTTGTAGAGTTTGATGATGTAAATGGGAAGGTATTAACGTACTCTGCTCAAGATAGGTAAGTGATTTGCTGATCTGATACTTCTGTGTGGGTCATGTAATATGTGAAGGCTTTTTTATGGTGATACTTGCCTTTTCAATTTTGTAGCATATACAAGGTATTTGACCTCAAAAACTACACAATGCTGTACTCAATTTCTGATAAAAATGTCCAAGAGATTAAGATCAGGTAATTTTTTCTTGATGTGCTTACATTTACTTTCTCTTTTACAAAACATTTCCATAGATTTAGTGCTCTATGGACCATGCACAAGTTTCTAAAATTCTATAACATTAGCTATTAAACTTGTAAGATGTAATTTTTCTTCATTTTATAGTTTCTTTGGGTGGTCATACTTTATTAACGCTCCTTTGGTCTTGTTTGATGATTATTTTTTAGTCCGGGAATCATGTTGTTGATTTTTGCTAAAGCAAGTAGCCATGTCCCACTTAAAATCCTTTCAATAGAAGATGGTACTGTTTTGAAGTCATTCACTCATCTCCTTTATCGTAACAAGAAGGTAGATTTTATTGAACAGTTCAATGAAAAGCTACTTGTCAAGCAAGAAAACGAGAACCTCCAAATTCTTGATGTAAGTAATTCCACCTTTACCTACGTTGTGTAAACATTCTACATCCAGCTACGTGACTTTTAAATAATTTTAGGTGCGGACTTTTGAGCTGACAGAGGTTTGCAGAAGTGAATTTATGACACCATCTGCATTTATCTTTTTATACGAGAATCAATTATTCCTGACATTTCGAAATCGAACTGTGGCTGTGTGGAACTTCCGTGGAGAGCTTGTAACTTCGTTTGAGGATCACCTCTTGTGGCATCCTGACTGCAATACGAACAATATATACATAACCAGTGACCAGGATCTTATCATATCCTATTGTAAAGCTGATTCTGATGATTCACTGTCTGAAGGAAATGGTACTTCTTTAATTATTTTTCCTGTGTGTCCACTTAGCCAATTTCCTTTTGTGATGCACCTTATGATGGAAGGGGGAGATTTTTATAGTTGTAGCTTGGTCATCAGACCATAGGGTTGATTTTAGCTAAATGTTTTTACATTTTTACAAAGTTACACGTGATAGCAAATTACGTATTGAACAAATAGTTTGCGATGTCTCTAGGATCAATGTGTATGTTTTACTAAGGTGCCTATCAAAGATACGATAGTGACCGACTGGCCTTGTTTCTTTTATGCAGCAGGTTCCATCAACGTCAGCAACATTTTAACTGGCAAGTGTCTTGCCAAAATAAGAGCAAGCAACAGCTTTCCAGTGGATAACAATTGCAATTGCAGTGGCAATCCTTCAGGAAGTGGTTGTTGTAATTCAAGGAAGCGAAAACATGGCTCCAAGATGAGGAGCACAGTTGCAGAAGCCTTGGAAGACATTACTGCTCTGTTCTACGATGAAGAGCGTAATGAGATATATACAGGCAATAGGCATGGACTAGTTCATGTTTGGTCTAACTGACGGGCTATTGAATTTACTGTTGCCCTGTGTTTTGCTATTGGATTTTCTTAGTGGGTAAATTGGTTGTTCTTATCTGCTATGAGAACTTTCGGGGGATGTAACTATAAGTGGCTTTGAATCATTAATTTTTTATCCTTGTCATTCACGCCTTAGGCGAGTTTGTTCTGTAGTTGTAAGAGATGCATGAAAATGCTGGTAACTCACCGGATGTTGCTTCTGCTGTAATCTATAACTTACATTAATGGAGCGGCTTCAATGGAATGTAGTATGTGAATTATGGTAACTCTATTCTCTGCCCGTCCCTTTTTCTTTTTCTCCTTTTGCCCCTTTGTGGCATATAGTGGATTCATAATTCATTTGCACATCACATGGATTGTAAGAGCCGCGATGCCAAACAAGAGGTAAAGGTCCAAAAGCAATCAATAATCAGTAGAGTGGTAGCTTTACGATTTGCCAACCTTTCCTTCTCAAGTTTCTGGTACTCCAATCAATTCACTTTAGTGTTCCATTCTATCCTACTTTTTCCTATGTTTTCTTTTCTGCCAGCTACCAGTACCATCTAGCTAGTACACAACTAGGAAAAGCTGACACACACAAACTTTGCCTTCCACTTTCACTGAATGGACTGTTAGGAATGAAATGGAATCCACATTAGTCATGGCCCGGTTTCGTGCCAAGGAACGACACTTCATAGGAAGTGACATACGAAGGTATTTCGTTTGTTACGAATACCAGTACTCAATTTTTACATCAGAAAATTATGGCTTGTCTAAATTTAGGTCAAGCTATTTTGTAAATCACTATAGTAAAAGTATAATTAGATCCGTAAAATTAATTACTTGCCCAGGTTATAAACTTCTCCCGACACTTTTTTGTACATCTATCATTATTAAATTTGTACCTGTATTCAAGTTGGTATAATTTTGTTTTCTCTTGCTACGATTTAATCAATTTTTTTGTTGTAAAAATCGGTGCATTTCTCAGTCTCAAGAAGAGCTTATAGATTCAGATCTTGGATCTGTTTCCTGCGCTTCATGCAGTCTTTTGTCATCCAAGCGGATCCTATACTGAACTTTTGTTTACTAAATTTTTGTGTTATGATGACAAGACATCAACATATACGAAAATTAGGTTATGATTTCTTAGTCGTAATCGATCTTACTTTTATGCTCAAATTAAATAAAAGAGCTATATATTCTTTTTCGGTGGAAAAGTGAGAGTATAGAATAAGAATATGAAAGGTTTTGAAAATGATATATCCCCGCTCGCTCTTTGTTTAAACCGGATAAGAAAAAAACGAGTGATTAACTAAATTAATAAATCACAACTTGCTGTCGTATGTCCATGTCGCACACGTAATACAAAATTCGATAAATAAAAGTAAGTCTAAACTTTTCTTTGTTTATTTTTTCTATCCTTAACCAACGTAAAGTGTATTACGTTTCAAATCTCAAAGAATAATTTAGGAACTTCTACAAAAACTAAATTAAATTAGGTGATCTTCTAAAGAGTGAATTAACCAATTAGGTGTTTACTCCAAATAAAAAAATGCAAAAAGAGAACTTTCGCTATTTGTCTACTTGATAGCGCGTACCATTTTTTTTTTCCAACTGAGACGGAGAGGGACAGGATATATAGACGAGTTTGTATATGTTGTCCCTATTTATTATTTATCCGTATCTTAAAAATAATTTGTTTTTTGACTATTTTGAACCAAAATAAGTAGAGGGTTTTATTTAGTTGAATTTTGAGGGGCATGCACGATGTACAAACGTAAATTACCGACAATGGACAAAGTTATCTTATGAGAGTAGATACAAATTTCAAATTTGACGAGGAACGTGTGTATATGTGGATCTGGAAACCCCAACGCACGCACGCGTGTTCTGCATTTGGTTGCGCTGCGGGTCACAATTGTCGTTTTTTTCACATTTCTCAACCCAATCTTTGTCACACTTCATTTCTCCACCTACCCTTTCAAAATAACGCACCTCATAATTCATTCAAATAAAAGGGTAAAAGATAAGTGTTTTACTTACAAATAAAACTAATAAATAATCCCTTCTCATTCTCGTCAATCAATGCAATTATGCAACAACATACTTGACCCGAGTACCCACCCCAAACCCCCCACAACACCGTAATAATAATTAAGTAAAAGAATTCCAAAATAAAAAAAGTTAAATCACGCATTTAATTTATTGTTTTTGAAAGAAGGGAGAGGAAAAGCCGAGAGAAGAAAAGAGGTAGAGAGCGTGAGAGGCACGCGTGGAAAAGAAGCATATTTGATATGGAGTAGCGTGTTAAGAATTAGTAGTTTTGTTTCCTTCGCGGACCACACTACAACACACCACTTTGTCTTTCTTCTTACATTCTTCGCTCATCACTCATTGCTCATCTCGCAGATTCAAATTCAACGCAACTACGCTTCCCTCACTTACTTACTCACTCTCGCTCACACTTCCTTTTTTTTTTCTTTTCGAATTTCTCTGTCTCCAACTATCTCTCTGTCTCTGGTATAAACAGCGAAACGCGTTTTCAGATCTCGAACGGTAGTTAGACGAGGCGAAAGGCGAGAGGTGAGAGTTCCGAACGCGTTCCTCTCCTCTGTCTTCTTCTTCTTTTGCCATTGGTTTTTCTCGGTTCCACCCTTTGGTCATTTTTGAAGAATCCAAGATTCGCTCGAGTATCTGCTTTCTCTGCAGTTTGCGTTTTCTGAGATTTATCTTATCCTTTTGTTTTGTTTCTGATTGAGATTGTAGGTGGCGTGCTAGATCTGACTCCAATGCACGCATATTTAGCTGTTTCGTTTTCTCGCTCGATCTGGATATTACTTTTTGATTTAACTGCGCGTCGTTTTTTTATGTTTCTGAACCTTTTTCTGTTTTGTTTGTTTCTGTGTGCAGTTTGTTATTCTTTTTTTCGTTTTCAGAAACGATAATCTGTGTTTTGTTTTTTGTTTTTGTTTTTTTTTGCTCGCGGTGATGATGTGAAATAGTAGAGCATCAGGATAGTCAGAATGTCATATTTGAAAATAAGACGTTTCATTAGATTTTTTGAGCTATTTTCATTTACATTCTGTCTTTATCAACCTTTCTTCTGTATTATTTTTAATTGTTGCGTTTTTTTTCCGTGTTGCTGTTGCGGATGGTTTAAAATTTTACATTTTTAGACAGTGAAGTGTGTGATTTAGTTGTCTAGATATATGACGATAGCTGCTGATGGTTTCTCTAACACTGGTTCCATTTATTTAGTTGCGAGAGTATTGAATAAATTGTGAGTGAACTTCAGTATGTATTTTGTCCAATTGATATTTTCCTTTCAGGTTTGCGGTCTTCTGTTTTTTCGTCTCTGATTTTTGAAATGGAGGATACCATAGATGCTACTGCAACCTTGGATTATGCTTCAATTCAGATTTTTCCCCACCAAAACAGGTGAACTTTGATGCCTTTTGGAGTTAGAATTTGGCTTCAGACAATGTTTTGTTTTTGTAATAACTTCTCACCTGAACTTATTTTAGTATTATTATTTTTTGAAGTTGTTTAAAAGAATTTCCTATCCTTCTTTTAGGTGTTCTTGTCCTTCTTTCTCATCTCTGTTATAGTTTTTCTCTTATATTCAAGGGGAAAACCCTTGTCAATTTAAAGTAGAAACCCTTCTCAGTAATTGGACTTCAATTGCACAATGTGACAATAATGAAATAAAAACTTTGATAAATTTATGATCTTTTAATACTATTAGTCTATGTATGTTTTTCTATTGTTGAATACACAAAAAAGACGAGTAGAAATCAGAAAAAAAGGATCAAAGGGCTCTAATAAAAGAAAACGATGTTTCTGATGTCTTTCTTTGGAGAATTAGAAAATGGAACTTATTCTGTCCCATAATTCCAAATTGAATCCTAACCAGAAAATGAAATAAAATATCATGAGAATTTCTACCCCTAACAGTACCCATCAACAGAAGTTTTTTTTTTTTTTTTTTTTTTTTTTTTTTTTTTTTCTTTTATACTTCAAAGAGATGTACTACATAAATCTGAATGATAGATGATACCAATGGTTATAATGCATTATTTTGTACTGTTTTTTTCGTAAATTTCGAATACATTTTTCTCCTATAAAAGGTTATGAAATCTTATCAATGAATATAATGCTTTTAGAGTTGTCTTAATACTAGTGTAGTTGTTGTCTTACACATGTCCTTACAACTTTGAAGCAGGATTGTTCTAATATGTCATAGACTCACCATTGTATTCATGTAATCTATTGACATCATTATGGTTTCCTTTGATGGGGAGTTCTTCCTTCAGTAGATTCAGTTGTGCATTTGAGTAGTTTATATTGAATTTGATCACCTATGAATGTGATACTTCTTTTTACTGGATTCACTTAATTCTTTGTGGTGGTGGGATAGGTACGAGGCATTTGTCTGTAAGGGGATGCAATCTGATAAAGCGGCAGCTGGACATTTGGAACATTTGTTGCCTCATTTACCTGCAATAAATGATTTGTATGCTGAAGGATTTGATGCAAACTTCGATCTTGAATTACCAGAAAATCTGCATGGTGCTGAATGGTTTTCGAAAGCAACAATTAAAAGGTTTCTATTAAAGATTGATTTTTTTTTCTTTTTCTTTTATATTTATTTATAGGAATACCTTAGTAGCTCTAATATTATTTTGCTTCTTAGGTTCCTTCATGTTGTTAGTTCACCAGATTTGATAAATGTCATCAGCAGTATCCTGGATGAGATGTCTCAGTTGGAGGATTCAAAGAAATTTCATGTTTCTTTATATGGGAAGGTGGTACCCAGTCTTTAAATTAATTAGTACAGGAATTGGATTTATGTAGTTTCTGATTAATATTTGTCTTCCGAAACCAGGGCCATCAGGATCATCTCGAAACGGAAAGAGGTAATTTTAACTAAATTCTATATGGTTTGGTTATGCTTCTTGGCTGCTATTACCAAACAATTGAACTTTTCTTTCTCACTATATTGCAATTGAAGAGGCCTTACAGAGATTGGCTTCTGGGTAAATTATTGATACTGTGAGATTGCAATCCCAGTATTATTCATGAAGGCTGAAAACAAGAGTGTAGTGAGGCCTGGTTTAAGGTGGTATATATATTTGCTTGCCATGACTATCTGTAGCTGTGATGGAATTAAATTTATGAATTTATTGAGTAACACATATGGTATATTTTAGTCCTGCAAGGTATTGTGGATATTTGTACACCATCATGGTAGCTGGGTAAAGGCTGCTTTTCCATGATGCTTGGTTTTTTATTTTTACCGACTTTTTCTCATTATATAATTTACAATATCTTTTGTAAGGACTGAATCACAAGCCATTGATAACTGTTGTGATCACATTTTTTCGTCAAAAAAAAATAAAATAAAAATATCATCAGAAAACTGGATTAGCCATTGGAATGCTATTAACTGTTTTGATGTCACGCCTAGCAATTTTAGTTGTTTATAGTGGTAGTCCCTTCAATCTCTGATATTTTTTGTAAGCATTGATTTGATATGTGCTGCTGGTGAATGCTGGTTTTTGGTCAAGCCAACTGAGGACTTCATTAGATGGCTCATTACATTATCAACTTTACCCCTTCAGTCCTACCAAAATGCCTGAAGTTGATAAAAAATATTATCTCCAAATTTAAGTGGTCAGACTTAGAATTCTCTAAGTACATCAAACGACATTCTCCATTTAATGTTTCTGAATACATGGAAGAGTTGGTGGCTAAGTTTTTGTCAGGTTTCTGATGTCTCTTTTAGATGATACTGAGTTTTTTTTTTGTTATAAATGGCTATCTTGACTCTTATGTATTGTTCTCTTAAATTCTATTGATTTTAATTCTATTTCCAACTTTTGACAGATGGTGATTATAGCTCTTATGGTGAAGCTCCAGCTTCCAAAGTAATTCCTTTTTCTCCAATGCTTTGGAGTAGATTCATTTTTCAAATTCATTCACACTATTAATAAAACAACTTTTTTCAATTATCTTGTTCTTCATTATTGTCCATTATATTTCTACTAACAATTTATTGCATATGAACAGCCTGAAGTTAGCATTGTGTCACCCGATGCTTCAAAGTATGTTCTTGTAACTGTTGCATTACATTTAACAGATATAGATTGGCTGCACCCACTATTAAGCTTTCTGAAAATATACTGCCAGGAATGAATTGTTACGAGCAATGGATCTAAGACTAACAGCTTTGATTGACAAATTGGCTGAAACTTTTAACAAAGCCACTGGTGCTACATGCTCCCCTGAAGATTTGACCTATCTAGCAAAATTTTCTCAACATTTTGGGGCCACTAACATAGGGTAAGTTTTCAGAGAGATTTATGTAATTGTTTATCATAAGCACTCTGAATGTATGTATGGTTGCATGTTTTAGATTGAGCTTAATTTTCTTTTATACATTGCTGCTAAGCTGTTGAACACATTTCCTATGCATTGTGTTCATCTTGTCAGGTATTCTTTATGCAAGTTTATAGAACTCAACCACAAGAACCAGTATGTTGGGCCCCTGAGCAGTGAGGCAATCTTGCACTCATGTGATGTGACAAAAGACAATGCAAACAAGACTATCAAAAGCCTGCAGAGTTCCAAACCATTACATTCTGATACACCAGTTAAGTATGGTGTTTCACCAGCAAAAGCTGCCCAGGTTGAGAGACACGGTTCAACAGAAAGTGAGGAATCTTCTAACTCTAGTGATGAGGATCAAACATCTGCTGAGAGAAGCCGTTCTCTTGTAAGATCTGCAACACCCAGAAGATCAGCATCCCCGATGCGAAGGGTCCAAATAGGAAGAGCTGGACCCCGCAGAGCTGCCGCATTAACTATCAAGAGTCTCAATTATTTTCCGGGCAGAGAGAGGCCAAATACTTTTAGAGATGCTTCTGAAAATGATAGTGAAGGGGAGGTATCAGAACAATCCTATAAGAAATCAGAAATTGATGTAAGGAGGATAACTGTACAAGATGCTATCAGTCTTTTTGAAAGCAAACAGCGTGATCAAACTACTGATATTCAAAAGAGGAAGTCATTAGCAGATGTTTCTGTTGGTACAAATAAATCTGTCTTGAGAAGATGGAGTGCCGGTATGGGGGAAACCTCCGTGCAAGACCAGCCAGAACACTTTCATGAAGATCCTGTTCCAATGACTTCTAATGATGATGCGGTTCATGACAAGATTTCAAAAAATTCAGAAGTAGAAATGCTGTCTGATTTTGTTTCTGAAATTGACAGTAGTAATGCGATCATTGATCGTGATAAAAAATCAGAAAGACAGGAAAATGTAGGTTTGTACACTGAAGATAATCCAGATGAAACCAACCCAGCAGTAAAAGATGAAACTGTAAATAAGTTAGCAGCATCAGCAGAGTGGAATCAACGAAAGCAAGAAGAGTTCAATCAAATTCTTAAAAAAATGGTTGAAAGCAAGCCTGTTTTATTTGGGAAGTCCCAGCCCAGCAGAAACCAGAATATTTCATTTGAGCAGAGAGGAGGATCTTACAATCATTATAAGGAAAAACGTGACCAAAAACTTAAAGGAGCAAAGGCTGGAAAAGTAGAAAAAGAAGCACAATTCCGACAAATGCAGCAACTACTTGATAAGAGCAAGGTTGAAATGTCCAAAAATGTGAGTGCAAGTAAAAAGGTTGCTTCAAGATTGCCCCAAACTTCTCAAAGAAAATCAACTCAACCTGCAAATTCCCCAAAGGAAACATCTAAGCCGTCAGCTACAAAAAGGATATCATCTAGAACGTCACCCATGCCTGCTACACGCAAGTCCTGGTCAGCAACACCTTCACCCAGGACAGCTGGTACATCCCCAGCCAAAGCACGTGGTGGAATTTCATCTGCCAACACTACCCCAACACGTCGGAAGCCTGTGTCAACTACATCTGTTCCCCAACCAAGCCCCCAAAAGGAAAGATCTCAGCCGCGGAAGAGAAACGACAAAGAAACTCAGACCAGCAATAATTCCAAGAGCCTCAGAAGCATGACGGAGAAGCGGCAGCCAGCTGTCCCAAACAAGAGCAAGGCAGTCAAAGCAAAAGTGACGACAGCTTCTGAAGAAGCCTCCGTTCCTTCAAAGACTAGCTTAAGTAATAAGGGAACCAAGAAAAGCAGTGTGGTGCCTTTGGAATCAAAACCATTTTTACGCAAGGGTTCTCGGATGGGGCATGGAACTGCTGATCTTATCAAGAAAAAAGGTCCTCCTAAAATGGAAAAATCTCAGAGAGAGAGTGCAGAACTTATTGAAGATCGAGAAAGTGAGTTGGTTGTCAATGCTTCTGACTTGGTCAGTCATCATTCAGACGGGGATACGATGACACCTATTCATCAGAATGCTGCTACAGTACCAGACCCTCAGATAAATAACCAATCGCAATGCAATGAGCCAGAGAAGTTAGACCAAAATCCTACTGATGGTGATGTCGTAACATACACGGAAGAATCTTCCTTAAATATAAGGAATGAAGAAGAATTAACCATATCACCTTCTGCCTGGGTGGACACAGAAGAGGATTTGTTAATGCCCAAGCCATGTGAGGATGACACATTTCAATCAGCTTCTCTGGCCAATGCTGTTCCAGTGGGATCATCTAGTCCTCGTGTTCGTCATTCTCTGTCACAGATGCTACAGGAAGAAAGTAGTGAACCTGACTCTTGTGAGTGGGGAAATGCCGAGAATCCCCCTGCCATGATATACCAAAAGGATGCACCCAAAGGTTTGAAAAGACTGTTGAAATTTGCTCGGAAGAGCAAGGGCGATACAGGTTCCACTGGCTGGTCTAGCCCATCTGTTTTCTCTGAAGGAGAGGATGATGCAGAGGAACTTAAAAATTCAAATAAAAGGAATGCTGACAATCTACTGAGGAAGGCTGCACTCAATGTGAAAAGCTATGGACAACCAAAAAATTCAGTACATGATGGATATGAAAGAAATTTAGGTAGAGTATATACTTGTCTAGTACATTCCCCCTTTGCTTTGCTCTTATCTCGTGTTGATCTTCTTTTTTAATTTATTTTCCCAATCTCCTCCTTCAAACCTGATGATGCATTGCAGTAAAGTTTGGAACCTGTCAATGTTTTTCACCTTTCTCTTAATACTATATATTCTCCGAATATATTCTTGACTAAACTTAAACATTAGATACTCTCCTTTTGTTCATCTTTATGCCATGTGGTAAAACTCTTGCCTACATCCCCTCACATAGTTGCAACGTAATTGATTAGCCATGCCTACTTATTTGGTGCTTAATAATAATATCTGGAAGTCTCTGGTTCAGTTATATATGGAGCACATCATGGTCAAACTTCTGAAAATGAACTAACCAACCATAGGAACAAGGAAAACCTAAAACAAGGAACCCAAGCAAACTAAAAAAGATAATACTATCGTAATTTTATGGTAGTTTCTTCATGCTGCTGTTTATATTACATCTGACTAAAAGAAAATAAGTAACCTGTGCTTTTTCCAATTCCTCATGTATTTTGCCATGCAGCAGGCAGAGGTGATGGCAAGGGTTCTCACAAGATGCAAGATGGTGCTGGTCCAACCACAAGAGGTCAGTCTTCATTCCATGACCAAGACTTGTAAATTTGATTTTAGTGCTTCTTAATACCATGGAATTGTACATTTTCCTTTTTCACTTATAGTGATCCTTATTAATTCCTTCATTTTGTTTTTCATGTATGATCCAGGGTCAAGATCATTCTTTTCTCTTTCAGCTTTTAGGGGAAGCAAGCCTTGAGTCAAAGTTTCATTAATGCCACGGGAAACTGCCATTGACTTTGCCATCATCCCCGGACAAGCTTTTGTCTGCATCAACTAAAGCCAAATCAGAAATAATTTCAGCGCGCGATGGTGGGGGGTTCGGTGAAATGCTGTAAATTCATAAATTGTGTTCGCTCTGTTTCAATACATTACCGAAAATCATAATTCATATTTATCAGGCCTTCCCTAGGAAAATTTTCCCCATAGCTGGATTCTTTGTTGTAGTGTCCCAAACGTTCATTTCATCGTATGGTGTTGTCTTTGGAAATATTCATCACTGTAGATAACTCAATGACTATCATTCTTCCTCTCCGTCTGTTCATAATAATCCCTTGTAAGGGTAAGATTAAGTTCTTTTGTCAGCTCAAACTAATACTTCACCCGGTTTTTCTAAATGAATTTATCCCAAATGGTTTTTTTTTAAAAAAATGTTTTGCTAAAAAGTGATGATATATTAAAACGTTTTTATAGAACTAAATATGAAAATATCGCCTTATTTAAATTAGTCAACGGAGGTTAGTACTGGGATACTATAGTTAAATAGATGATAGTTAGTATACTATGGAGCTTTCTTTATATTTGTTTAAGTGTTTTCTATGTAATTGTACAAACGTGAACATTATTAAGCTGGTAGTAAATAACTCATAAATAAGTCAGTGTACTTGTGATTGTGTATGTAATGTGAATAATACACAAATTCATTCATTGGTATTTTCTCTTGTCTCTTTATTCCATTTCTCTTAGATGGTACCCAAAGCTTTTTCTTGACGATCTTGGTTTTGCGCATGCCTTTTACTTGTCTTGTTCATTTGTTGATGATTTTCGTTCATCTTTGTTTTTGTTTAAGATAGTGATTCAAACTTGCATGCTTCTTTGCCTTTTTCAAGTCGACTGTGCTAGTTCATGCCAATCATATGTGTTTGCATTTCTTCATGTTAAGTGATCCAGCTTTGTTCTCATTTGCGATAAGTAATTACAGTGCTAGTTCAATATATTGATGTCAGTGTAAATAAATGGAATCATCTTGTTTTTTCTACAATAGAAATCAGGACACACAAGCTACAACATTTTGTTGTCAATCCAATGGTTCCAGACAGATATCTTATTGAACTTGATCGTGCTAATGACATTGTCAACCCTGATTTTGAGACCTGGAAGGTTCAAGATCAAACTCTGTTTGTGTGGCTTCAATCCACTTTCTTTAGTGTTGTCCCATGTTCTTGGCTGTTCTCACTTGTATGAGGTATGGGAGAAAATTCATGAATATTTTAGTCTTCAAACGAAATCCTGTGCTAGACAACTTCATACTGCTATGCGAGCTGTGAAATTGGACTACAAATCTGTTAGTGACTATTTACAAAGATAAAAAAATTATGTGGACGAACTTTCTGGTGTTGGTGTTCCCATTCGTCATGAAGAGTATGTAGATGCTATTCTTGAAGGTTTTCATTTTGATTATGCTTATGTTGTCTCTGTTATTGAGAGTAAAAAACACACACCGTCAATTGTTGAGATTGAAACGTTATTGTTTGGGCATGAAATTAGACTAAAAATATTAGTTCAACCATCATTGAATTATACACAAAATTTGTTTTCCAGAGGTGGCTTTCGTGGATCCTCTCATGGTGGTGGTGGTCCTTCCAAAGGACGTGGTGACAAATTTGCTAATTTCTGGTGTTAAATCTATCTAAAGTTTGGGCATACAACTAATGTTTATCATTTTTAGTCAAATGATTCTTTTTGACCTCATGGTTCTTTGTGCTTCATTGATCCAACCACACAACAATTAATTCCTATTCCGCTCGAACCTACAAGACCTTTAACAGTTAGCTGAATTCGAATACTAAGCCTAATACTACTAATAGGTGCGAAATATGAGTTAATTTTGAGATGAATTTGACACTTATTTTACTTTGATTTTGTTAAGTTTTTGTATAATCAATCAAATTTAGTTTGTTTTGCGGTTTCTTGCACCAACAAAAAGACAAAGTAGAAAAATAAAGAAAATTGATGAATTTCAAGCAATTCTAGACAAAACTGATACTGGTGTAGCTAAGTGACAGAATTGAGGCTTGAGTCACAGAGCAAATTCATTGCAAAGAGAAACTTTAAGTACTGAACCTGAGACTAAGGCATGAAGACTCCTTCCCATATAAGTTATCTTAGAAGCTGAACCAGAAAAGCATGAGGCTTGAGCCATAAAAGCAAAACCAAAGCAAAGAGAAACTTTAAGTACTGAACCTGAGACTAAGGCATGAAGACTCCTTCCCATATAAGTTATCTTAGAAGTTGAACCAGAAAAGCATGAGGCTTGAGCCATAAAAGCAAAACCAACTAGGAAGGAAATCTCTACAATTGAAGCCACAAGTGCACCCCTAAGCACTGCCCTGAACAACTTATAAAAATAGAGTTGCACCCATATTTTGACACCTTTTAGAATGTTTTTTTGAAAGATTTTGAAAGTTTTTGTAAGCACTTGTCTCTATACTTAGTGAACATTATTAGAGGGCATAAGAAAGTATGGTTCTTCAAAGTATTGTACTTTTTACATATATTATGAGGAGCTAAATCTCTATAGTGTTGAAGCAAAGATGTAACCCTTTGAAACCCTTTTGTAATGTTATTGTTATGTTTATTAAAGTATGATTTTCTTTACATGTTTGTGAATTGGTTTATGTTTGTTATTGGATGAACTAATCACTCATCTTATTTCACTAGCCTGGAATTGAGTAAGAATTGGTTTCAAGTTGTGGTCCAACTAATTCTTCTCTCACTTTTAGATGCTAGGAATAGATATAAGGTTCTAGCTGATTATAGAGTCCTGATCTTAATGTAGACGAGTCATTTAAACAGTAATTGAGGCACACTGAAGTTTGATGATCTTAAACTCTAGGTGCCAAGAATGGACTTAGAGTTGCATTTAAAGAGAACTTTCACAACATGAATGATTGCATCTTTATAAATGATGATTGGATCAATACAAGTGAAGGACAAAGTGGTGAAATCTAGCTTCAACACGTTTACATTAAATCAACATTTTAACTCATCAATATGTCTTCTTTACTTCTCACACAACCCAAACATTGTTTCATTCAAATCAAATTAGTGCTATGGTTGACTAAATCCCCATGGATATGACAATTCTTGTACTACAAACTACCCAATATACTTGCTGAAAAATTGATTGCATTGGAGCTTCAACAACTACCACTTAACCTAATGCTATGGTTGTGAAGACTGACAACTCAGGTCAGGATGCTACCTCTTGGGTACCAGAGCCAATTATCATGCTACTGGCGAAACACAAAACATTAAATAACTTCAACACTTTGAAGGAGCAGACCAAATTTTCGTTGGTTATGGTGCACATTTAGGTATCTCTAGTGTTGGTTCATCTTCTTTTGTGTCACCTTATGACTCTAGAGTCTTGTTAAAATTAAACAATTTGTTGCATGTTCCTACTATTACTAAAAATTTCTTAAGTGTCCGTCAATTTGTCAGGGATAACTCTATTTTCTTTGAGATTTATCATGATAAATGTGTTATTAAATGTTAGGCAACGAATAAGGTCATTCTTCATGGCACTGTTGGAGTCGATGGGTTATATCCCTTCACGGTGTTCATCTTTTCCCTCATCCGTCTTCATTACAATTCACCTCTCATTCAACTTTAGCGTCTTGTGTTGTCACTGTTGCTAATAAATCCTTGACTTACCATAATCTATTGACATTATAACCTCCTTGTATACAATGCCACTGATTCTAGCTTGTTTAAGTCTTATTGTACTGGTAAGTCTCATAGGTTGCCTTCTCATGAATCTAATTCTGCTTATTTTCCTCTTGAACTTATATTTACTGATTTGTGGGGTCCTGCACATATTACATCTCATGCGAGTTACAAATATTATGTTTCTTTTGTTAATGCTTATTCTCATTATACTTTGTTGTATCGTGCCTCTCTTCCTTTACAATTTTAGGATTATACCTTTATCACTGTCATACATCTAATAAATAGATTACCTACAACTTCTTTTAATATTACCATACCATATTCTGTGTTGTTCAACAAATTTTCAGTTTCTCAAAACCTTTGGATGTTCTTGCTTTCCTCTCTTACGACCATATCACTCACAAACTTGATTTTTGAAGTGAAGACTTGATTTTTGAAGTGAAGAATGCTTTTTCCTAAGCTACCCTCATTTTCATAAAGGTTATAAATGTTTGACTTTTAATGGGTTCACAAAAAGAATAACATATCTCATTCCATTTTATTCCCTCATGACCCTCTTCATCCCTTACCTCTAAGAGTTTTCGGGTCTATATGTTTTGTTCATAATTTCAATCCTGGTCTTGACAAGCTTTCTCCTAGATCACATAAGTGTGTTTTCTTAGGGTTTACAAGATCACAAAAAGGATACAAATGTCTTTCTCCTTTTCTTAATCGTTATTTTGTGTTTGTAGATGTCACCTTTGATGAATTCTCCCTTTATTTTAAGAGTCAACCTTTACCTCTAACTCCATCCAATTCTAAAAACTCTTCTAGTTACCTTTAATGTTCCTATTGTTTGTGACCCTCTTACTGTGTCTTCTTCACCATCGGTTCCTGCTCTACAGTCAACTTCTCCTCCACCACCTCTTCAGGTTTATAGTCGTTGAAACCGATCACAACCACCACCATGTGACTCCACTCAAGTGTCAACAACTCTGTCTCCTCCGGCTTTGACACCTGAGTATGACCTTCCCATTGCCCTCCGAAAAGGTATGCGTTCTACGTAATCCCTCTCCCCATTATATTGCTTTGAGTTATCATCGCTTGTCATTACTTTTTTATACATGTCTTTCCTCTCTTTCTTCTGTTACCATTCCAAAAACTGTCCGTGAAGCTTTAGCCCATCCTGGTTGGTGTCAGGCCATGACAGATGAACTAAGTGCTCTTCATAACAGTGGAACTTGGGAACTGGTCCCGTTACCGATTGGGAAATCTGTTGTTGGTTGCAAGTGGGTGTTTGCTATCAAAGTTGACCTGATGGTACTATTGATCGCTTCAAAGCTCGTCTTGTGGCCAAAGGTTATACTCAAATTTTTGGGTTAGATTATGGCGATACTTTTTCCCCTGTGGCAAAGATGGCTTCTGTTCGTTTATTTATTGCTATAGCTGCTATTCAACAATGGCCTCTTTATCAACTTGATGTTAAAAATGTTTTCCTAAATGGTGATTTGCAAGAAGAAATCTATATGGAGCAACCTCCTGGGTTTGTTGCTCAGAGGGAGTCTCTTGGGATGGTATGTTGTTTTCGCAAATCACTATATGGCCTAAAATAATCTCCTAGGGCCTGATTTGGAAAGTTTAGCAATGTTGTTCAGCAATTTGGTATGACTCGGTGTGAAGCATATCATTTTGTCTTTTATCAACACTCGAGTGTTGGATGTGTTTATTTGATAGTATATGTTGATGCCATCGTTCCTACAGGGAGGAACAACCATGGCATCTCTCAGTTGAAACAACATCTCTGTCACCATTTTCAGACCAAAGATCTTGGCAAACTTTTATTGGGTATTGAGGTGGCGCAGTCCAATGATGGTATTGTTATATCTCAAAGAAAGCATGCCATGGATATTCTGGAGGAAACTGGGTTGGTGAGTTCAAAGTCTGTTGATACACCCTTGGATCCCAATACTAAACTTCTACCAAATCAGGGAGAGCCTATATCTGGTCCTGAGCAGTATAGAAGATTGGTTGGAAAATTGAATTATCTTACCGTTACTCGTCCTGACATTTCCTTTGTAGTCAGTGTTGTAAGCCAATTTCTTAATTCCCCATGTGAAGATCATTGGAATGCAGTCATTCGTATCTTGAAGTATATTAAAAGATCCCCTGGAAAAGGATTGTTATATAGTTCTAATAACCATACAAGAGTTGTTTGCTATTCAGATGCTGATTGAGCAGGATCTTCTTCTGATAGAAGATCTACATCTGGGTATAGTGTCTCCATTGGTGGTAACTTGATCTTGTGGAAAAGAAAGAAACAGAGTGTTTTAGCAAGATCCAGTGTAGAAGCAGAATATAGAGCTATGGCCTCAGCTGCCTGTGAACTTATTTGGCTCAAGCAATTGCTTAAAGAGTTACAATTTGGAGATGTTACTCAAATGACACTTGTGTGTGACAATCAAGTTGCTCTTCATATTAGCTCTAATCCTATCTTTCATGAGAGGACCAAACACATTGAGATTGATTGTCATGTCATTCGGGAAAAGGTCATGTTTGGAGACATCAAGACTGAGTTTGTTAACTCATGTGATCAGTTAACAAATACTTTTACTAAGTCTTTACGGGGGCCTAGAATTGATTTTATTTGTAACAAGCTTGGCACATACGATTTGTATGCTCCAGCTTGAAGGGGGAGTGTTAGATATTGTTTCATATTATTAAGATATTGTTAGATATTGTTAATCACAATATCAAACAATATCTTCTATTTACTCTATTTATTTTCAGTTACTTTTTTTAACTGTACCTTTCTCTATTATAAATAGATTACCCTATGAGTGGTTTATACACAAGGGAAATTAATCTTAAATCCCTATTTTCTTCATTCTCAACAGGTCTCAAAGGATGTTTTGTTTGATGAGAATTGTTTTCCTTATTCTAATTTGTTTCCTTAGTCTCCTAATACTGTAAAAAATGTTGATCAATATTTTACTTTATTTCCAAATCTTTCGTTGCCTATACAATCTACCAATCCTATATGTCCAACAATTCCATTTCATGTGATAATGAATCATTTCCTTGTTATTTTCCTTTAGATTCTGGTTTAAATAATTCCACACCCTCTGTCTCAGATCCTACACTTACATCTGCTATAAATACTCATACAATGCAAACTTCGTCCAAATATGGTATTTTTCAACATCAAATTCATCTATCTCTGTTGTTGTCTCATTTTGAACCAACTAGCGTGAAACAAGTCGTCAAAGATAAAAACTGGCAAGCTGCAATGCAACAAGAATTTGATGCTTTAATCAGTCAAAGAACTTGAGATCTTCTTCCCTTACCACCTAATCGAAAAGAAGTTGGTTGTAAATAGGTGTTTGGAGTTAAGGAAAATGTTGATAGCTCTATAAACAAGTATAAAAGCTCGACTGGTAGCAATCCAAATAGGTGTTTGGACTTCCATGAAACTTTTTCTCCAGTTATTAAACAAGTAGCAATCTAAATTGTTCTCACTATTGCTCTTTCTTTAAGTTGGAAAATTTTCCAACTTGGATGAGACAATTTTTATGCAGTAGCCTCCTAGACTTTAAGCATCTGATAAATCATTGGTATGCAAGTTAAACAAGGCTCTTTATGGGCTAAAACAAGCCCCAAAACAATGGTTCACTCGCCTTCAAACCACTCTTCATCGACTTGAGTTCATTCCTAGTACATGTGATGCTTCATTGTTCATTTATAAAAAGGGTTGATATGACCTCAGTGTTGTTAAATATCGGCCATGGCGGCACCATGGCAGAAACCGACAACGGTTTCTCGGCCTGCCCCCATAATAAGGCAGAGGCGAATTGAATTTTTGATGGCGGCCCATGGCGGTCGCTTTTAACATGGTGGGTGCCAGTGGCATCACGGCTGAGGCGAAAAAATCGGAATGAAAAAACAAAAAAAAAACGAGATCTTGAAAGTAGAGGAGAAGAAATTTGCAAAATGACAACTTGTGCGTGGTGGGTGAGAGAAGCAGGAGAAAAAAACATTAGAAACCCTAATTTAATTCACATCTCTCATGGTCATTGGGCCTGGCCCGCTAAAATGTTTATTTAAACATTGTAAACGTGCTGATCTTCTTTTGCCCTATTTTATTGTTTTACCAAGTTACTGCAGCAGCCACACAACCACACAACAATAAATTTTTCTTTTACCTTAAGTTTTCTATATTCTAAAGAAATCAAACCACATTCTTCACGTTACTGCACCAGACCACAGACCACTTGCATCTGCTATCACTGCTGTCACTACACATGTTGTCATAGTCAGCCACTACCACTGTCAGTTCCCACCACCGACCGCCGTCAGCCACCATCGACGACCGCCGCCAGCCACCGCCAAGTCTTTTTTTTTTCTTTCTTTTTTCTACTTTAACTATAATTATTTTGCAAAAAAAAATATACATGTTTTCAGCCATAATAATGGCCAATGATCAAGATACTTCAAGAACATCTCATAGAAGTGACCCCGGTTGGAAACATTGTCATCCGATGGTTGAATCAAATTTAAATAAAACTGTTTGCAATTATTATGGAAAAATCATGAAAGGAGGAGTTACTGGAGCAAAAGAGCATCTAATGGCAAAGAAGGGCAATGTTGCTGCTTGCACCAAGACTCCAAAAAATGTGAGAGAAGAACTTTGGAAATTATATAAAGAAAAAAAAGATAGCTCCTCTATCAATCCTAGATGTAATGCAATCAATGATAACCATGAGAGTGAAGATGAAGTTGAAATTTCCACGATTAGCAATGATAAAGGGAGAAATAGCGGTGGAAGGAAAGGACCAATAGATATGTTTTGCAGAAATTCAGCCGTTGTGATAGAGAAGAGAAAAAAAAGGAAAAACTAAGACAAGCTAACATCAAAGAGGCATGTGACAAAAATGTAAAGGCCTCGATTCATCAATATATTGCTCGATTTTGGTACCAAGCAGGCTTGTCATTCAACCTTGTGAAATTGAAAAGTTTTCAAGATATGATTGATACCATAGGTGCTTATGGACCCAATTTACCCAACCTAGTTATGATGAAATCAGAGTTCCATTTCTCAATAAGGAAGTTGAGTACACTAAGAAGTGGTTGCAAGATCATAAATTGTAATGGAGCAAACATGGTTGCTCTATTATGTCAGATGCATGGACTGACCGAAAGCAACGATGCTTGATTAACTCTTTGGTGAGCTCCCCTATAGGGAAAATGTTTGTCAAGTCCATTGATGGTTCAAACTTTGTGAAGACAGTAAAAAAACTATTTCAAATGTTTGATTCCCTTGTAGAGGAAATTGGAGAAGAAAATGTTGTTCAAGTTATAAGAGATAATGGGAGCAATTTTGTGTTGGCTGGTAAGTTGTTAGAAGAGAAAAGACTCAATCTCTATTGGACTCCTTGTGCTGCCCATTGCATAGATTTGATGCTTGAAGATATTGGAAAGCTTTCTTTGATAAAGCAGACAATTCAAAGAGGAATTAGTCTTGTTGGCTTTACCTATAGCCATTCTAGTACCTTGAGTTTGTTGAGACAATTTACAAATAAGAGGGAATTAGTAAGACATGTTGTTACCCTATTTATCATTACAAAGGTTGCATCAAGAGAAGGGAAGTTTGAGAAAGATGTTAACTTCTGATGAATGGAGCAATAACAAGCTATTTAAGGAAGCCAAGGGGAGGGAGGCTACAAAAATTGTTCTTATGCCTTCATTTTGGAATCAAGTAGTATTTACTCTCAAAGTCATGACTCCTCTTGTTCATGTGCTTCGTTTAGTGGATGGGGAAAGAAAAGCAGCTATGGGTTATACATATGAAGTAATGGAGAAAGCCAAGGAAACAATAGCGAAGTCATTCAACAAGGATGAAAGTAAATACAATAATGTATTTATAATTATTGATAATAGATGGACATGTAAACTTCATCGCCCCTTGCATGCTGCTGGTCACTTTTTGAACCTAGAGTTATTTTATTCCAACCCAGACATGGAATATGATTTGGAAGTTACAAATGGATTATATGATTGCATCAGGTGGTTGGTGCCAAGTAAAGATGTGCAACAAAAAATTTTAATTGAGTTGTCTCTTTATAAGAGTGCAAATGGACTCTTTGGTGATGATTTTGCCAAAGAATCAAGGAAAACCACAACCCCAGGTAAGACACTTAAACACTTTTTAAATTGTGCTAATATATAATGGTTACATTCTAAGTTACTTTCTTTGCTTGTGTAGCTCAATGGTGGAAGAATTATGGTCATGCAGCTCCCAACTTACAAAAGCTAACAATCAAGATTTTAAGTTAAACATGTAGTTCATCGGGATATGAGCACAATTGGAGTGTTTTTGAGCAAGTAATAAGATATGACTCATTTCATTATTATCTTATTTGTAGAGTTTAGAAAGAAATTAATTCACATATTACTTATTCATAATGCAGATTCATTCAAATAAAAGGAATAGGTTGGACCACAAAATGTTGTGTAATTTGGTTTACATAAAGTATAATCAACAACTTGCTCAGAGATACGATATTAGGGATGAAATAGACCCTATTCTATTGAATGACATTGATGAATGTAATGAGTGGTTAGTGGGAGAAGTTGATGATGATAACAATAATGATGAAGAGGGGGGGGGGTAATGAGTTGGTTTTTAAGGATGATCCCACTCTTAATTGGGCAACTATTTATGAAGCTTCAGGTATTGTAGAACCAATAGTTTATACGAGGAGACAAGCAACTAATAAAAGGAAGCAACCATCAAGTGGTGGTATTGTTATTGGATCTTCACATGCTTCTAAGAAAGGTCCAGGTTTAACTCCAACTCCAACACAAACTAAGAAGAGTAAAGAAAAGACCAAAAGTTAGGTTCAAAATGAATTTCATGATAGCTCTGATTCTGAGTTTGAAAGATTACTTAACTTTGACAAGAGTCTCTCAAAAGGGAAAGAGGAGGAGGGACATGCCCCACTAGATGATGACATTGAAGACAATTATGTTGGAATTGAAGAAGAATATGATGATTAGAAAGAAACTCAATACATTTATTTTATGATTTCTTGTTATTTTATGTTTTGAACTTTAAATTTGTGGTGTTTTGATATGATTTTATTAGTAATTTAATTTTTAAACATAATATCATTACTTTTTCATTAAAAATATATATGGTGGTATTATACTTTTTTTTACCGCAATATTTCTGCCATAACTCGTTATGGTTTTCATTATAACTTTATAAAGATTTTTCGGATTGCCAATATTTTCCGTTATCCGATATCAATAACACCGGATGACCTACATTATGGTTTGTGTTGATGATATTCTTATCATTGGAAGTTCTCTTAGTCTCATATAGCATATCACTGCCAAATTTCATGCCACTTTTTCTCTAAAACAACTTGGCCAGTGAGATTATTTTCTTGGTCTTGAGGTCAAATACTTATCTAATAAGTTCATCCTTATGACTCAAACCAAGTACATTCGAGACCTTCTTCATAAAACTCACATGGCTGAAGCACATGCTATATATTCTCCTCAAGTCTCTAACTGTAAATTGTCCAACCATGGTGCTAAAGTTTTTTCGGACCCTTCACTATGCAGATTTTTGTTGGTGCTTTGTAGTATGCTACACTGACCAGACCAGGAATCAGTTTTGATGTTAATAAATTTTGCTAGTTTATGGCCAATCCTCTTGATTCTCATTGGGCAGTAGTTAAGCACATCCTAAGGTATCTCAAAGGGACTTTGTTTCATGGTCTTCATTTTAAACCTGCTTTGTTGCATCAACTTGTATCATTAACAACTTTTTGTGGCATCTGACATTGATGATAGAGGCTCTAGTTCTGGCTCAACCATTTTCTTTGGTCCTAATCTAGTCTTCTGGTGGTCTAGAAAACAAGTTATTGCACGTTCCAACATTGATGCTAAAAATAGAAGCCTTGCTCACACTACTACAAAGTTGTCTTGGATTTCAAAACTACTCACAAAACTTCATGTTGCTTACACAGCTCCCACTTTGTATGTGATAATCAGAGTATTCTTTCTATTGCTCATAATCTTGTTTTCCATAATAACACATAACTATGGAGATTGATGTATTTTTTGTATGGGAAAAACTTTTGGCCAAGCAGTTGTACATTGCTCACATTCCAACTCTTTATCAGTGGTCAAATATTCTAATAAAGGCTCTGCCTCCAACTCGTTTTGCTCTTCGTTGTGCCAAACTCAATGTGAAGAATTTTTTACTAGAAAATTATTCTCCTTGAGTTTGGGGAGGGTAGTTAATGTTAGTATACTATAGTTAAATAATTAATAATTAGTATACTATGAAACTTTCTTTGTATTTGTATAATTGTTTTCTATGTAATTGTTCAACCTTGAAAATAAATGACTCAAAAATAAGTCAGTGTACTAAAAAAATCTGTAATGTGAATAATATACAGATTCATTCATTGTTATTTTCAGTCTTTACTCTGTTCCATTTCTCTTAGAATGAAGCTCATTGTTGTTTTATAACTGAGTCGGGTTTAATAATATTAATCTAAATTGTCATTTGGGGCCGTTTTTTTTTATCAAATTCACCTTCCGTACTCGTTTTTGTGCCTCTGTATATAAATAAACTTTTTTTTAAGAATAAATCAATACGTATTTGGTCTGATGTCTGACTATGTTAATTATCTAAATTTCAATCAAAACTATTTTAATAGCTTTTATTTTTTCAGATTCATGATCTATCTAAAATATATTTATTTTGAATAGCTTTTATTTTTGTAGATTCATGATCTATATCAAATAAAATTTTGAATAGCTTTTATCTTTTGATATCTAAAACAAAGATCCACCAAACCAAGCATGCGGTATCTCTAGCGTGTTAGAAAAATATATTTCCAAAAATTATATAGTTGTAAATTTACTAGTTAACAAGCACTGATTTTTTAAAATGAGTATATTAACATAAAGAGAAGAGTTAATCTTATCTACAAAGTTACATGTCAGTCATTCATTTAGACTACATGGTTGTGAATCACACCGAAAAAAAATCAGATAATGTTTACTCAAAACATACCATTATGTTTAAAACTCCTTTTACACAAATCATATATCCAACTTTATATTAATAAAAAATCATTTAACATTTCATTCATATAAACAGAAATAAAATGTAATATTTTAAAAATACATTAAAATAAGATTCAATTAATCCTTTGAAAAAAGTTAACACAGTAATAATAATAACAGAAAGGAGATATTTTAATTTTTAACGCTCTCCCCTTTCTTTCCCCATTTTCCTCTAACCAAACACTATTAATCTGCAGAAACCTTAGACCTACCTGAGGCATCCCAGCAACGTCCCAAATGTCGAGAACATACCTAAAAGCCAACAATCATTCTGCATCGATTTCACCTCAGATAAAGCACAGGCAACAACCATCTGTTTCTTCGAGTCCAGTTTTATACCACTGAATTTTTTCCATGTCCGCTCCTTTCAAAAAATACCCAGTTGGTAATCCAAGTTGTCAATAGGTATCAGAGTGAGAAGACAACCCATAGCCAAACATACCTGTAGATCAGACAAGTGTTAGTCTCTGGTGCTAATACTAAATGCAGTCTTCTGAAAGTCCTCAGTAATTGTACTTGATATGAGAGCATATAATACCACATGTTTAAGAGAGCATACCAAAACCGGTTAGAATATGGAGTAAAAGAAGTGCATTGCTAAGCTGCACAATCTGTCAAGTAACCATTCATGCAGCTTTTCATACCTATAGTTTTGCACCATATGCTCTTAATTTCAGCAAATAAAATATAATCATCAAAATTACACAATCTCCTAGGTTTACTGCTCCTCACTTCCACAAAACCATTAATTAAGAAAGAAATAAATTCCTTGATTTGATTTTTAGTAATAGCAGGTATAACTTACTGCAAAAAAACAATTTTCTTTGGGAACTAAAGCTATAACATGGAAAGTTATTGTTGATACCCTTGTAACTAATTGAGGTTTCATCCACTGAGATCTCAAGACAATCTTTAAAATATATCTCCATCCCCTTTAAATTTGGATGAATCTGTATCAAGACTATCATGTTCAGAAATAGTTAGAGAACACAGACTGACCTTCAAAGTTTCGTTCTTACTTATGCACAGTATGCCTAGACTATCAAACAGCTTGGATGAGCTGAGTAATCTTTCTTGAGGTCTTGACTACTGTATATCTTCCATATTATATGACCAGCCATTTAAGCTGTGATTGACAATTATACCTCATTCTGTACGTCGTTTTGTCGCAAAAGCATTTTATTGGATAGCCTTCACTGAAAATTTCTTGATTTCACTCCTAAGATATTGAAGATATGGGAACACCAAGTCTGCATGAGTTCCATAATAACGTGAGAAGATATCATCTATTCGATTTATGCTTTCCATAGCTGTAGAATCATCCAAGGAAAGTTGGATGGAAGAAAGCTTCACAAGTTCGTAAGCAATAACAATATCATCAGTATCGTATAGCTTTTCCAGAATCTGCAACACAAAAAGGAACCAAATGTTTTAGACCTATCACTTAGAAAAACTTGTAAATTTGATAACAAGACCATATAGGAAATGCATTCATTAACAAGTACTGGAAGTTATATTTCAAGTTATGGAAGAACTCGATCTCCTTTGCAAGAAGGAAAAGACATTTCAATGCCCTTGACATGAGAAGTAACCAATATGCCTTATCTACAAGTCCTGTGAAGTGTTGAGGCACTCAAGTCATAGAAGTGTGGGTAGTCACTTGATATTCAGAATGTCTCTAGAGCGTGATTTACCATTCCTTTGTAAATCTTAAATGGGATACTTGAGTTTGTAGAAGATACACTTCTAGGTGAGTATTTTTCATGTTTCCACAAAACTCGTAATCTTTATTGATCTAAGTGAACGCACGGATGTAGGAAAAAGGTGTGATCACAAATTCTATCTTGTGCTATTTTATTTGTCATGTTATGTATGATTACAGACTTGACTATTATGAAGTGTTTGGTAGATTAGTTAAGTATTTGGTTCTTCTTTCTTAACAACTACTCTCTCCGTCTCTAAACATAAGGCATTGTTAACAAATTCATAATCATTAAAACAGTTAGTTAGTTTAATTAGAATTTTTTTTTTTTTTGTAGTTGTAATATTTTTTAAAAAAATTCTCTAAATAAATTAATTTATGGAGACAGAATAATAGTAATGAATTTTGAATTTATAAAAACTAAACTTAAATTCTCTAATCTTTATAATGGAGAAAAAAGAAAATTCATAACATTTATTATTTTTGAACCAAAATAATAATGTGTGTTTTTGGTAAAAAATAATTAATGTAAGTTCAATAGAAAAAAAAATCAATAGAAAGGGCAAAAAATATCAGAAAAATATGTTACCATTAGGGACAATGGGAGTAGCTTTTATGGGCTGGTTTTCCTCCCAAAACAATAGATAAGCACCCTCCTTAAACGTTAGTTGTTAAGAACCAAACACTTTAATACTTCCGAGTATCATATATCAATCCTTGTGGGACTTAGGCGCCTTATAATACCTAAGTTTGCATCATGGCGAATTTGGTCCATGAATTAAAGAATTTTAGGAATTTAATTTATGTCCTTTCGTCATCTTCCAACTGTATCAATTTATTCAAAATATTTCACTGCAAATGGAATTTGGTTATTAAGGATTCTCACTATGCATGGGCTGAATGGTTAAAAATGCCCAAATCGTAATTGTTAAATTCATGAGTCCAGTTCCTATAAGATGCACACCAATGGGTTCTCATTTTCAATTTCTTGGTTCTGGTGAAATTTTCCCCAACATCAATATAAACAATAACATAATCAACGGAAAACATGTTTCAGCAAGCATACATTTATATCCAGAAGAAGGCTACGGTGGGAGAGGAACTTGTGGTCACCAACCATCATAAAGTAAATTTGAACGTTAGATATAATAGTTTTTGGATTAATGGCTGAAATGTTTTTTGTTTTTCTTTTCTTTCTGTCTGATTTAACAGTGCTACACAACACAATTTAACAGGGCAGTTTTCTGAGTTCCATTCAAAAAATATTTATATTTCTGCCTGGAAAGAATTCTGGATAGCTGATAGGTTCTAGGTATACAGGAAGGGACATAGTAAACCAAAAAGACGTCAAAATCAAATTTCTCCCTCCCCTCACCTTTGATACTAAGCTCAGTAATAAAAAGATTTACCTGGATAGAAGCTTTGCAATGATCAACAGATAGTTGTAGTTCTCCTACTAAACAAAAAGCCTGAGCAATGCTGTCTTCTGCCTGTATGCATCATATCATGAAGGATATAAAAGTTAAACCATCATATTAAAAACATGAGACATTGTTTGTCTACAAGTCCATGCTATTCACCACAGATATACACACTTGAAGTCTAAGAAATCCAGTCATTGAGTGCATGTTTGGATTAGCTTATTTTCTGTTTAAAAAGATTATGTATTTACATAAGTTCTTTCAAATACATATCATATATATCACACAGAAATAATTCCACACCCCTAATGGGGTGTATACATCCTTGGTGGAAGAGAAAGGCAAAAAGAAAAGAGATTAATTAAATGCAATATCAATATGGTTTTAAGACTTTATAGGCTTGATCTTATTTCTCTCATGATTACTATAATTTTGCATTGGTTAACTTCAACGCTTATGAAGTACTTGAACAGTATGGGTATTCCAAAACTATCCAACACACATATGCCTATTAGGAAAAAAAATATAAATATAACTAGCATGGAGGAGTTTTGTAAGTGCAGGAAGCTAAAACTCACCTCTGCAATAAGCTTGTTGTAAGCATGCAAATTTAATCTTAGTGATTGAAGAGATATCAAAGCATCAGAAATAGTAATACTCGAAATTTCTTTTGAAGATATTGCATCCTGCAACCTGTCATTTCCGTATTTCAGGATGTCATTTCCTTATAATGAGATCATGCAGGATTTAAAATGGGAGGATTTATCAAGGTAGCCTCAAATTGGGAACTATTCAAGATTTGCCGTGATTATATTCAGAGTAAAAGGAAAGATGTACTTTAGGACGGGGTTATTAGGAGCCAAATTGAATACCTTTTTATGCATATTACAGCTTCATTGACTGCAGCATGTGAAGACTCCAAATCACAGTAAGAACCACATTTCAAACAGTATCCAGGTTGACCATGAATATGGGCCCCGTTTTGTTTGAAGACATTAAGACATACTTCACAAATGTCATCATTCTTTTCAACCTGAAAGGGTGGAGGATTTTTATAGTGAAAAAATATAGCAAACTTGAAAGGGTGAAAACATGAATCATAATGTCACCTATCCAAGTTTCCTGACCCTTGAGCAACTTACGTAACAGAAGAAAAATGTTTAGTTGCTAAATAAATAATAGTGATTCATTATTTATTATAAAATGGTTTCTGATAGAATCGCCAATCCATAGTATTTTCTAGTAACAGACCCAAAATATGCATGAATCAGAAGACTCGGATATATCAAAATTTAACTGCATATCTGAATTTAACTCCTGGTCAGGTATCAGTTTTTAGAACACTACCCAGTATAAATTGAAGGTGGAGGTAAGCTGCTTGATATTCAGATACAAAAAAGAATTGTTGTTATGCATGAATAAATTTGTTTCTTGTATTCCTCATTCCCTTTATTTGAAGCCTAAATATACTAGGATAGCATTTATTATTAGGTCTATATATGTTGCATTTAGCTTGTACAGATCATCACAAATAATATTCACTTTTTCCATATAATGTAATGCATCTCAACCACAAGAATGGCTTCCATATTGTTTTGTTAAGGAAATTTCTTGAAAATCAAGACACTGTCTGAGGAAAAGCACACAATTTAAACTTCAACAAGATTTATAATGCAAAGAACAATAATAATTCAGTATCAACACGTGTCCATTAAATGGCTTACACGGTCAGTAATAGTGAAGTGCTTGATTTTCTGCTGCTCACAGTCAATTACTCTGCTCTCTAACACTGCGCCAGAACAATTTTGATTGACACAATGGAAGGCATTGAGGACTATGTCAGATACATTGACTACTGAACAACCAATACACTGACAGTGAAACGCATATTCGTCTTTGAGAAAGTTGAGGCGATCTTTGCAATCCCACAACCCAACCTACAAAACAGAACTGTTCATTGAAAATTTGAACAAAAAGCATTCTTAAAACAGACTTGACTGAGATCACTTTGTGTTTTGTTGCTTTCCTTTTGTAGAGGGGAAGGAGAACTTGGACCATGTCAAACAAGTACAATTCCAGACCCAGTAACCAAAGGGTATTTAAGGCCTAACAGTTGTAAACAATGGATTATAGGAATAAAAATATCCTAAAATTTCCATAGTAATTAGAAAAAATATCCCTAGAATCTACACATTCATTTCGGTAGACTTTATTTCCTTTTCTAAGAGAATGTGATTGTAACAAATAGAGGAGTTCAGAATGTAATTATCATGATTGTAATTAATAAGATATTTATTTTCTCCCTCTCATTATTCAAGTCCAAAAACTGTTACTAAAATCACTGGTTAGCCCCCATGCATGGTGTAATGCTACTCAAGTGAGTCTAGAGAGGAGTATAAGTTCATTTGACGGGTACATAATTCCTTTTATCCTTCTCTTCAAGTTGGGAACTGCTTCGTTCTTTCTCCACTATGAGAGGATCTGTGATTACAAGTATCTTCTACTACTAGCGGTTATAATACTAATTGTTGACCAAATTCTTAATTTATAAGTACAAAATAGGTTTATTAGTATAATTATCTAATAGATGTTTCTTTATTGAAACACATGATGATACAAACCAAATACTATATTATTCAAAGCCTCAATTTTGCTTGTACGAGCAAAACTTTCCCCTCAAATTCATAGGAAATTCATGATCCTTCTTTTCGAGAGCCTCTTAAATTAAGTTGTCAATAGCTCGATCCATGAAACCCTTATTCTAATTAAATTAATATTTAGTACAAAGTTTGGTGGACCCTTGTCCTCAATGGCTCAAGCACAAAGGGAATTTGTGTAAGGAGGAATGTTAGAGATGAAAATAAAACTACTCTCAAACAGCTTAAGCTTTAAGGATGTTTGATCACTGAAAATCTTTAAAAAGGAAAATAATAGGGTTAAGTATGTTTTTAGTCCCTGAACTTTGGCCAAAAATTGGAATTCGTTCCTGGTCGAAACTTTGATAAATTTTGGTCCCTAAACCTTAAAAATGAATGAATATAGTCTTTTTAACCCAATTACATTGACTTTTTTCAACATGTGGAATGTGTTTCATGTTAATATTGGAATTGTTTACGCCGTTTGACACATTCTTGGCTCAATATTTACTGAAAAATGCGTTCGAAACCTAAAAAGAAAGTTAACAAAATTGGGTTAAAAGGACTATATTAATTCATTTTTAAAGTTTAGGAATCAAAATTTATCAAAGTTTCGACCAGGGACGAATTCCAATTTTTGACCAAAGTTCAGGGCATACTTAACCCAAAATAATATATACATACTTCAAAAGTTTCAAACAAAAATAACCAGAAGTCTTCAATACAGCTTTTAATTTCCAATACCTGTGGACCATAAGACAGTTCAAGCTGACAACCAGCTGTTACACCATGTGTGGTTCGTAGGTAAAGAGTGCGTGAAAGAAAATATGCATGAGCATTCGGTCGGCAAGAATGGTTAAATAAACTGGCAGCTTTGTAGATAGCTTTACCCACTCTGACCTACGAGAAATAACATATTATAACCGAAAATCACAAAGGATATAATAGTCACTAAGAAAAGATTACTATCACCAGCAATGTCATAATTATAATTATTTGACTAATAATAAATACAGAAAAAGAAAACAAGTGTATCAAAAAAGAAAATGATGCAATAAAAGTCAAGAGTTTAATTTCTACGTATTGCCGGTGTAAATATTTTTGCAGTGTCAACGAATCAAAAATAATCTCAAGCACAACTTTTCAGGCTCTTTTGGAGGATATGATATGATTAGACAAGAACATAATAGGATAATAACATAATTATAGTCATATACAGTATTTCGAGCACACACAATATAACAAATTAAATAATATTAGGATATAACAAATTATATTTAAATGGCAATTATTCTTTAAAGTTACACATACTTTCTTAAAATTGACATTTGATTTAAAATTTTTATAACTACGAAAATTATTAAGACAATGAAATAAACTCTGCAAAATTATATTTTATTTCTATAACTATTTTTTATATTATAAAAAATTCTATAATACTTTAAAATCTTAAAAATATTTAAGTTATTACTATTAATTTAATATTCTAATAAATAATATAATTTAAAAAATATATGTGCCACAGTAATTATATAAATAAAAACATATAACATGTTAAATAAAAATTAGGATGTCTATTATCGTATAAAATAATATTAACAAAATTATAAAAAAAATTATTTCATTTATATATAGTTAATTTTGCTTCAAATTATAAATAAATTATATAAGTTCTGTAAAATTAATATTGTGATGTAAATATTTTTCCTAAAAATATATTTTAATAATAAAAATTATTTTTTATATTTTAATTTCCAATAATAATTTAAATTTATATGTGAATACCATATAAAGAGAGGAGGAGAAAGAGTTTATCCTACCCTCTTAAACTTAACATAGCTCCCCTCTTGGGAAAATAAATATACTACAATGACACAAGATAAAATAAGTGACAAAATAACATTACTGAATCCTGTTGATAAAACAAACATCATATTACAATAGGGTAGCATAGTTATCATATCTATTCTCTCACGTCCTGTTCACCGAACAGACCTTTAAAGAATTAATGGTTATTATAGAAATCAACAAATCCAACGTAGTAATTTGACATTGAAACACAATGTAAATTAAGCAATCAATGCATTAATCTAATTCAATTTTAAAAGACAAGAGGCAAAATGTCTACCTGTTCCACATTACTAGTTGAATGTGCATCAGATTTAAATGGAAATTCTCCAAAATGGCCTGATAGTCCAGGAGCATCTATTGATTTTAAACGAACAATAGTCATGCAATTCACTTTAATTTGAGAGATAATTATGACAACCTGCATTTACAAAGAATTATGGAACCGGAATAATATTATTTTAATGATTCAAATACAAGAAAGCAACAAAATGAATTACATTTTTCAACAAACGCTTCAACGTATTGGAAAAATGATGCCCATCACATGGCATATGATGGTTTTGTAACTTTTGTTATGAATCAAAGAACAAATAGACATATCCACATGTGCATGCATGTACACAGAGGAGTAACAAAACAACCTGTGATATGGAGACTCCGTCTATGGAAAACATAGTTCCACAAGAGTGTTGAAGACAATATAACAATACAATGGCATATATATGTGAATCCAATTTGCTTTCGGATGACATATGTTTGTAACGATGAGAAAGCTCCTGCATGAGAAGAAGCCATAAGCATGCAGCTACTCATAATCAAATGACAACAAAATGAACTGAACTCAAAAACTGCATGCATTTAAAATATACCAGCCTTTCCACAAAGTTTATAATATTATCAGATGTGCTATTCAGCAAAAACCTTGCTAGTATTCGGCCAGCCAAAACTATCTCAGATGGCAGTACCACAGGCCAATGTACACCTCGGCATTCATGTTTATGTTCAGTAATATCCTCAATTTCTTGTTCAGAATCATTGCTTTGGATAACTTCAGAAGCATATTCCCCAAGATCACTGGGCATTTTTTTAAAAGTGACATTTTCTTCTGGGTAAATCCTGAACATTTGCCCACCTGCTCGGATCTGGCATTGGTAGGAACAATACAATGGTATTGAACATGATAAACAAGGAACTCTATCAGCAGGTAGATCATTCAAGCAATAATGGCAATGGGTTTCCCGACATTGCTTTAAAATTATCTGCAATATAAAAAAATATCAAGTTAACTTCCAAAAATAAGTTTGTTTTCCAGCAAAATACAAATATACAAAGAACTGCAAGATAATTTATTTGTTAACCTAAAGAAGCCTGATGATTCATCTTTATAAGTTGAAGCTACTCACAACAAATATCATGCATGTCCAATTATCCCAAAAGCTTAAGATGTTGGGTGAAAACACATGAATGGTTTCATATTAGTATTTACATTTTAAACACATACCTTCATGCAAGAGCCCTTTAAACTTGAAACTTAAATAGTGCACAGGCCCATCCATATATATTGAAATTCAACTTTTATTAGAAGAATAGGGGCAACAAGGATCAAACTGTGGATCACTTGATCATAAAGGCTATATATACCATCTCAAGAATAAAGCTTAAGTCATTAGGTAATGCCACATGGATAGTCTTATATATTCTTTTAACAGTATACTTATGTTCCCAAAAAATAGTGAATATCAGTAAATTCTATATATCATGTAGATTATCAAGTAATAATTCATTTTAATAAAATAGGTGCAAATCAATTTTGAAAACTGAACAGTTGATTGCAGCCAAGAGTCTCCAGTTCTCTGAAAAGGAAATCATGTACTTAAAAGGATGACAACAAAGTTAAAGCCCATTTCATCTGCAATTTAGCCTCTTCTACGAGTGTATCACTCAGTCAGTATAATGTGACATCTGTAAAGAGACAGCTGTCACCAGTTAGTTAGAGTTATTTACAGGTTCTCCTGTATAATTTTTTTTTTTTTTTTGTGTAACAGCATGCAGAAATTGATTTTATTCAATATAACTCAGTTGTTTTGTCTCTTTCACAAAACTCTCCGTATTCTATGACCCCTTGTGCTTCAAATTGAAGCAACCAACACCCAAAACTTGTATAGTTGTGTAAACCACACCTTGCTTGCTATTCCATTTAGACAGCTAAACAGTATGTGGCATGCACACAACTTTCACAATAAAAATAAATAAAGCAGAAAGAAAATTTTCCAAAGAATCTCTTTAGCTGACATCTTACTCTTTCTTTCTCAATTACATGCACACTTATCTAAACTCTATCCGACTTAGCAACTGGAAACGAAAAAACAAAATTTTCCAGTAAAGTTTCCTCCTTTACATCTATTCTATGTGAACATCATTTCACCTCCAAGTAAAGGGAAGAAAGACACCCGGTTTTTTTTCCTAACAGTTCTTTTTGCTTATTGTAGGTCTCATGCACTATCATGTGTATAAAGAAAGCATTTGGAACAATGTTGTCAAACTCAAAAATCGTAAGAGGATCACAAAGGAGATAAAAGGTTGTAACTGAAGAATTGTAACTGGACTTCAGAGTTAAGAGTATATGAAAACTATATTTATAGACCTGTACATGCGTTAAAAATAATATGGACAAGAAAAAGAAGTCATAAATAGTAGTCATAAATAGTAAGATCCAATAGAAAAATTATAGAACAGAACAGTCAGCAATGAAGGAACGATGATGACGACAATAAAGCCAAAGTCGACAATGTTGACGCAAATATCTGAGATGGTGACATGATGTTCAGGAGAGTTGCGACAGTGACATCAACATCAGGGCTGTGATGGCCAAGGACGGAGATGGTGATGAAAATTTTGTCAATGATGAGAGCTTCAATGAAAGTTGATTGGTTCTGTTCTGATTTGCGAATAGGAACCCTAGTGCAAAAGGGTCATCTTTACGAGTTGGGCTTTTCTTCAGGTTGGGTATTTTAGCAAGCTAAAGGGATATTTTAAACACAAACCCTAGCTGCTGAAATGGATTGACACGGTGCATGATCTGCAAATTTTACAAGCAATCACATGATCCCACTATGATCAGCACGTCTCCCATCTACTGTGCCTGTCAGCTCACTGTGTCTCCATTACTTGCATGATCATGTGAGTATACATGCAATTTTGACAACATTAATTAATTTGTAACTATTTAAACAGAATAGGAAACAACAATACAGGTATAGAATGTTGATTGCTTCAACTGAAAGCCAATGGGAAAAATTACAAGTGAATCTAAGTTGAAGGAGGTCATGTATATTTTAGCCAAAAAAATTAATTAAAAAAACTGATTGAGCACTATCCAAAAAAAATGAAGCCATTAACATCACTATAATTGGACTTAATAATAAATTTAATGATAATATACAGAGAATATAGTTGTTTGTTACCATAGCATAAGGTTCTTCGGAATGAACTAAAGAACCTGGTGAAATGACACATGATGAGACCATGCCTCTTCCTTTATCAGGGATGGAGATACACTGTAGCTTTATTTGAGGCATCTCACCTGCCACAATGCACTTTACCATCTTAGTATCTCAGGAAGGGTGAAAAACAAGGTCCTTTCAGTGTATACAAGGATAGCTGACAGGACCCATGAACATGAGAGAAAGGAAAGAAGTTAAAAATAGATAGAGTTGGTTACGGAATTTGTCAAACAGATAGTGTAGAAGGTCATTCATTTTATTTAGTTAGCATTTGAGAACAATGAATTAATTCTGTCCTAAGAAAGGGGAAGACCTTGTAAGGAGAATTATTTTCTTAAGTTACCACATGAGAACTGTGAATTAACAATGTTTAACTTCTAATTTAGTTGTTATTCACGCGTCAATTCTAATTTTGTTGCGTAAAGGTGCTTCCCTTCATTGGGTTATACATGCATGCATTTTTAGTTGGCATATGTAAGTCGTACAGTATCTTGATTGTTAAAGAACATCCCATATCCCTGTTTATTGTATCATACCCATATCAAGAATATAGTTTATGTAGGTGTTTACTCCATAAGTAAATTAGTCTATAACAGAAAGCCTAGCCTATATTATTAGACACTAGGCTAGAGGATACTAGAATCTTCCTATAGAAGTTACTCACACAGTTATACAACAAACCCCGTGCTTATGATCTGACAATTTAGAATGCAAGATGTCACTTTAAGCAAAGTTCAATGATATAAGCATAATGAAACTGCAGTCACAATGCTTGACCAACTAGATAGTTACTAGCATCTACAGCTCAAATTCTAAACAAGGAAAGCTTCTTACCCACAGTATTGCAGTTGTTCTCCTTACGTTGTATCTGTACTATCGCACTTGTGCTTTTGCATTGGTCTAAAAGAATTTTCAGTTCACCTTCTATTTGTCTCTTCCCACCCATTGAAGGTTCCACAATCTTGGCCACATTTAGGTCGCAAATTGCATTTCTATAATTTCCCAATGAAGCATTTGCCTTACCTCTCCTGTACCATGCCTATGGCAAAAATAGTAAATTAATAAAAGAACAACTGAAACTAGAATTTAAGTTCGCAGCCATATTCTTTGCCACAGCAACCTACATCTCACATTCCAAAAAGATCATTTGCACCAAAACAAATATTGATTAATTAGGATGAAAAAACAAACCATGTAAAAACATCACGTTAATGACAGAAATCGTATGACAACTCCAATAAATATTCAGATACCACAATGAGGCAAAGTGCAACGAAAATGCTCTTTTCCTACTAAACTCATTTATGTTCACTTCCACTACACTACAAAGTACTGACTAAAAAGATATTGAAATTTCTTTTTAACCACCAATGAATGACTTGATCTACAAACATTATTGCACATATTACAACAAACCTAGTACAAATGCAAGAACTCAACTTGTTCAATAAAGGTGTATAACTACATAAAAAGAAGTAAACACAGCAAAAACAGGTAACTACTACAGCTGATTTTCACCTTTGAGTAGCTTGGAAAAATTTGAAGAGCTCGAGTGCAATCCCGCAAGCATTCTACTAAAAGACTCATTTTCTGCAGGAAACATACATGCATTAATACTCTATCGTATTATCAAGCCTTTCATTTTTAGAGATTGTGGTTAAGGACTAAGGGCTAAATTTAAAATGGAACTTACATGCAATACAGTAGCCCGATTGATATATAATGTTGCAACAAGATTACTTTTCATATCACCGGTATCTAATGGAGCCTTGCGCAATGCCTATCCATCATATTAGAAGAAGAGCAAGTAACGAATATTTATAAAGAATGACTGCAGTATGTTCAAACAAACTTTAAAAAAGAAGAAAGCTATAAATTTGTTCTGTTTACTTTTATTTTGATAGAGCATGATTAATAAGTTTTCTTCACTTAAACACAACAAAACAAGAATAAAAAATTGGTTCCCAATGTCATATAATAGACTTACACTTTCGCTGATTTAAAAATGTTTTATATTAGGATAAAATAGTAAGAAAAAATGTGACTATTTTAAGACATGTTTTGTTGGATGGGATGGAAAGGAATTGTAACCTTCCCAATCTTGGATAGGTAATCTACACTAGAATGAACAGTCCTCAGGGAACAGAAATTTGATCAGAAGAATGATGGAATTCCATTTTATTCCAAAACAGCCCAAAAAAAAATTGTTTCCTAATATTCAGGCCAGCCAAGCCAATTTAACCCTAAATTTCATAAATTAACTTTTCATGTATTTTTTTAATCAATTATAACATGAAGAATGCTATTAACACATTTCTTACAAACCTTTCTAATACACTCTAATGTCAAGTAAATTTCTTGTGGACCTTACCAGTATAGAAAGTGTACACAAACAGATCCTATATTAACTTCACAAATTGAACGAAGATCAAAAACATCTTCACAGTTTCACCCACTTTTCCTAATGTATATACTTATATGAATGCTAGAGCCCTTTGTTTCTAGAGCAGAAAGCTTATCATTCCCATCTTCATTTATATTTCTACTGTTCAACCCTGTATCATTGGGTCGAACACTTCTTTGATTTCAAATTAATAACTATGAATAGTTATTAACTCCCAGCAAAGAGAAGAGTGCAGCCTATTATGGGGCATTCAATGCATCCCATCGAATGATCATTAACCTTCAATTGAGTTATTCTATTTTACATCTTAGAAAGAAAAGAACTACAACAAAATACTTATCAGTATGGAAATACATTTATACAAAACCTCTACCCCAAGCACACACATGACAGTCATGTAAAATTCAATCCACAATTTGATCTATGGATAACACTGTTGAAGTAACTTGAATGTTGGAACTTGGAAGCAAATAACTTACAAAGTGTAAAGTGTCCAAACCTCATTTGTCATGTTATTAAATTTGCTACCTCCAATTTATGCTTTTTGTTTTTTAATTTATGGCTTCGGGACAATAACTTGCTTCAGGTACCAGTAGTTCCCTTATCATCTGACAATGCTATTTGAGATGCTGCCACGAACAATATGCGGTAGCAAAAGCTCCTATAGTTGCCCAAGTCCGGTATGTGTGTATGCTATCATGTACAGGTGTATTTTTTTTAAAAGTAGAAGTAAAGAACAACCGCGTAATGCACTTCAGAAGCGGATTTTACAAACTAAAAAAAAAAATCCACACTGGTTCGGAAGTTGTTCGATTCCGAACCGTTCTGAACTTGTTTACTAAAGTGGTCAAGTAAAGAACTGATTCGCTAAAGCAGTCCAGTTCATTAAAGATGTTTGACTATGAAAGAACGGCACATTCCAATCACCTACACGAGAGAGAACGGTTGAAGGAAAATATAAATTTCAAAAGAAGAAGAAGAAACCTGAGTATAGCATTCCAAGGCCTTGGCATAATCTGCGTTGGAGAAGCATTCATTACCAAGCTGCTTGGATTTCAAGGCATCTTCCTTATTCTTACCGCACAGACCATACTTTGGATTAGCCAGTTGAGCGATAATCTGGAATCACAGCAATGCGTGGGAACAAAGAAATTAGGGATTATTGGTTGGGAATAGAGAAGGTTTGGTTGGTTTACCTGGTGAAATGGGTCGAAGTGGAGAAAGAAGCGATGAAGAGAAGAGCACGTGCTTTGAAGATCATCGGCATTGCTATCCCCTATCGCTCGCTTCAGGCTTTCTGGAATAGCTGCTTTCAGAGTCTCCATCTTCTGCTACTCACGAACAAGAGTCCCGCTGTTTGACACCGTTATGTTTTCTTACTCTGAGTGCCACATAGGTAATTTTTAGGTTTAATTACTCCTATAGTATTAGTTTAGGGCCTGTATGTCAAATAGGTACCCAGTTTTAAAAAAGTGTCAATTGTATTTTAATTTTTGAGAATTGTTTCAATTAGGTCTCTTTCAGACAGAGTTGATTAACGTTGTTAATCAACGTGCCACGTGTCAATATGTGGTTTTTTTATTTATTTTTTTAAATTATAATTTTTTTTAAATTTTTAAAATTTTTTAAAAAAAAAATTAAAAATGCCACGTGGTATTGTCAGTGCCACGTGGCATTAATGTCACATGTCAGTGTCAGTATCAGATGTCATTGTGTTGCGTTTATGTTTTTTCGTTTCAATTTAGTACTTACTTATATGTATTTTATTCAATTTTGACTTAATAATTTTTAATAATTAAAATATTTTTTTATAAAATTAAAAGTAATTAAGTATAAAAGTTTTACAAAAATTAAGTATTTGATATTTATATTAAAATTTAGTGGTAAAAGTCATTTTTAATAAAAAAAATTAGTATAACATTCATACCAATAAAAATTTTGATTTAAAATCACTAAGAGACAATATTGTTCTATTTTGAAAAAAAAAATTAACAAAACATGAGTACTTAATAAAAAATTAATTAATAAAGTAATATGTTACAAAGTCGTTTTTAATAAAAAATATTAGTATAACATTTATACAAATATTAAATTTGGTCTGAAAATGAGAGAAACATTATAAATAATTAAAATATTAGTATAACATTTATACAAATAATTAAAATATTAGTACTTAATTTTGTAAAAATATTTATACTTAATTAATTTTAATCTTATAAAAAATGGATTACAAAAATATTTTAATTATTAAAAAAAATTAGGACAAAATTGAATCAGATACACATATTTTGGTACTAAATTGAAACAAAAAGACATATATGAGGACGAAATCGAAATCAACACAATGACATCTGATAGTGACACTGACACGTGGCATTACAATGCCACGTGGCACTGACAATGCCACGTGTCACACACAAGGACTTGACACGTGGCATTTTTAAATTTTTTTTTAAATTTAAAAAAAAATTTAAAAATTTAAAAAAAATTAAAAAACCACACATTGACACGTGGCGTTAATCAACTCTGTTTGAAAGGGACCTAATTGAAGCAATTTTCAAAAGTTGGGATGCAATTGACACTTTTTTAAAACCGGGTACCTATTTGACACACTAGTCCCAAACTAGGTACTATACGATTAATTATACCTAATTTTTATTACGTATTCTTATTAATTTTATAAGTTAAATTATTTCAGACATCTCATTTTTATAACGAAATTTTAAGTAGATCTCTATTTTTATTTAATTTAATTGAGTTTCTAATTTAGAAAATTCGTTGTAATCAGTTTTTGTTAGTTGTATAATAACAGTGTTAATTATATGTCACATGTTAGCACGTGATTTTTTTAAATTTTTAATTTTTTTTTAATTTTTAATTTTTAATTTTTTTATAATTTTTTAAAAAAGAAAAAAATTATCACGTGTCAATATAAAATTGTGCCACGTGACAGAGAAAGTCTGATATGGCAGTTGCAGTGCCACGTGTCACTGTGAAAAGTTTCAAAATGTAGTCCTGTATTTGTTATTTTGTCTATATTTTGTCCCAATTTTTTTAAAACTGAATCATTTTTTCCCTATATCAAATTTAATTTTTCTATAAATTTTACAATGGTATTTTTATTATAATTGATATTTTTAACAAAATTAAGTTTATTTAAATATATATTTTGCATTGAGCTTTATTTAAATATTGTTTCAAATATTTATATATCAATCATTTATAAACAAATGTTAAAATTGTTATAAATTTTTTTAAAAAATTTATATTTGAATTTATAAAGTTTTTATTTTTAAAGAAACTCTAACATTTATCTATAAATTATAGATATATAAATATTTAAAAGAAAATATAAATAAATATCAGTGCAAAATATACATTTAAATAAATTTAATTTTGTTAAAAATATCAACTATAATAAAAATACCATTGTAAAATTTATATAAAAATTAAATTTGATACAAAGATGAAATTGATTCAGTTCTAAAAAAATTGGGACCAAATTGAAACAAAATAACAAATACATGGATTACATTGAGACTTTTCACATCTAATAGTGACACGTGACACTGCCACTGTCACATCACATTGTCTTTGCCACGTGGCACAATGTCAGATTTACACGTGGCTATTTTATTTTTTATTTTTTAAAAATTTAAAAAATTTAAAAAATTTAAAGAAAATTAAAAAATTAAAAAAAAATTAAAAAAATGACGTGCTGACACGTGGCACATAATTAACACCGTTACTGTACAACTAACGGAAAGGAACTAATTGCAACGAATTTTCCAAAATAGGTACTCAATTGAATCAAATAAAAATAGGGGGACCTACTTGAAATTTCGCTATAAAAATGAGGACCTCTAAAATGATTTAACCAATTTTATATGTCAATTATACTGATATTTTAAAATATATTAATTATTTATCACATAAAATTTTATTAAAGTAAAATAATACAGAAAATATGAAATTTGTATCAAATTTATGGTAAAAAATTACATTTCATAAAACATATGCAACTTATATTATGAAAAAAAAAATCTAAAAAAATATACGATGATAATGCATGAAATTACTTGTATGGCTTCTAATACATAAAAGTTAAATTAGTTAACTTATCAACACAATGATTACTCTTGAAAAATATGATAAATCTTAAATTACATGTGTTAGAATAAAAGACAAGTGGGTCTCTTCTCTGTGAGAGCTCATTGACAAAACTTTAATAAACTAAAGTAAATTTACTCTCTAACCAAAGTCACTGAAAGTTCTCTCTCCAAACATGCTCTAAAGCATAAATAACCTCATAAATTCAACAAAAAAAATGTTTGTAACCTTAAAAAAGTTGAAAAATTATCAATATATTCTTCTTTGTATCTTCTAAAAATTCCAACACATGACAGGGTTTAATGTCAATTTTACGACGGCCCTAGGACCAACAAACGTTAAAAAACATCGATGTTTGTTATGACAGGGTTTAACGACAATTTGGCTTTTAAAATTTCAAAAACGGGCGCTAGCGCCCTTAGCTTTCTCTTTCTCTTTCTCTTTGCACAAAACCTCTCGCACAAAGTGCAGCAACGACATCAACTCATAGGAGCAAATTCTTCAACCTATTTCACTCCATCTTGTTATAGTGGTGCTCGTTTGGGCTTAAGCTTTCACTCTCCCCTATTGCATTTCGCATTATGGTTGGTATTTTCATTTATTATCTATTGTTGTGTACCCTAAAGGTTGCATTTTTGTGTTTTTATCCCTGATATTGTAAAATTCACTAAAAATAGCTAGAAAATGATTTTTGTGGTTAACTTATATTAGGTTGTATTCAAATGTAAAGTGTTTAGCTTTGAGAAATTGGTCACAGATTCAAAGTTATGAAGATTTGGTGGTGAAAAACTCTAAATGGTCATAACTTTTTCTACATACCTCATTGTTGAAAAGGAGATTGGGGTTTTGAAATTTTCAAAAATCTATTGTTTAAGGTATGTTTTTTATTTTCTTAGTATTTTTCACCTTTTTTTTATACTTTACACATTTATTTGAGATACTCATGCTACTTCAAAAATTCTGGAAAATTTTTGTGGTGTATTCTTGTATTGTGTATTGATTTTTCAAGGTTTCAATGGAGAAAAATATTGGCAAAAATTAAAAAAAAAAATCTCACAAATTAATGTATGTTGTCCCTGTTATTATAAAGTAAAGTATGTTCAAGGACAACAAACGTTAATTTCACATCTCTCGTTATGATGTCAGACCTTTAAAAGACGTCAAAAGCCTACAATAATGTTAAAAGTCAAAGTCTTTTTTGTATTAGTAAATTGTCTCACCAATTACAAGTTTTCCATCAGTTGGGCTATTGAGCTGCAAGGCAACATCCTTTAAAGTGATGGTGCACTCTCTAAAAGGAGAATGAAAGGTGTGTGTTTATATTCTTCACCTTCCAACTAAAGTTGTTACCAAGTGATGGTTTATATATAAAACAAACAACTTCAATAGGTGGCCAAATCCAACGACAAAAAATAAATTTATAACTCGCGTATCAACATTATAGCGTGGTGTCAAGGGCGAATTACTCTTTCATTGCCTTCCTAGATTGATTTCATTATATATAAGAGTTATATTATAGTAACATTAACATTAAAGTCTATCAAAACCTTGTCGGATTTACACAATTATTTTTGTTAAAATATTTCTATAATAAACATTAAATTTTTTAACAATTGTATATCAATAATAAACAATTTCTATAACTAATAAAAAGTTTTAATAGTAATGAAAGATTTGTAATAGTAATATTTTTTAACAATTGTATAATTGTGGTAATTAACAAAAAGACTTGCAATCACGAGTGATATAAATCACAATCTGTAAATGTATTAAAAGCAAATTTTGAACAACAAATGATGTATCACTTACAAGTAATCTGGATAGAAACTAAGGGGCAACGATGCAAGTAGGCATTGGTGGAAAGAAACTAAGAAGTAGAGATTTGGGAACCTTCAGATGGAGAACGCAGCGTATTGGTGGAAGAGTATAAGCGTGTAGGCACACATATATAATAGTTTGAATTTTAAAAATGGTTAGTATACTTTTAATGGTGTTTCATGTGGGTACTGCAAACGCTATTTGAGGTGAATGTTTTTGTTGTATATTATAAATGAAGAAGGATTTGAGTTATTTAACACAATGATAAAACAACTTTCCTGTATTGAGACAATATTACAGTACCTTTCATTTCCTTGTTGTTGATTCATTCTCATATTACAGTGTTTGGTTGTTTACTTCAATGTTAGAGTTGCTCTGTTCTTACAATATCATCAACGGTACTACTCAAATTTTTTACGTGCATTGCTTTTGCTTTTGCTTTTGGCTTGTGATGAACATATTTCAAAATGAAAGTTGTTATATGAATTTGTGGTCCAATATTATTGTGTTATAGTTTTATTCCTTATAGAAACTTATGATATGTTCAGGTAAGAGAATTGTATTTATACATGTTTCATATAATTTTTTATTTATTGTAATCAAATTAATTTTAAGGATTGAAATTATAGTATGAAAACAGTTTGAAAATAGGTATCAATATTACACTAATAAGTAGTGGTTTTTTTATTTATTATACAACATATCATATTAGAGTGGCAATAGTAAAAAAATATTCTGGTATTAAAAATTATTACTTTTATTATTAAAAATGAAGTTTAGTATTTATAAATATAATATCATTAGTAATCACTATAATCGCTTATCAACTATAATTTTTCTTTTTTTTAAACAAAATAATTTTAGTGATCGCATTCAGACAGTAGTTTTAAAACAATAGTTGCACCATGCAATCAAATCAATGTATTGCATACAACACATATTACATCCAACTTCAACAAAAGATTAAAAAATGTTAAATTGAAGAGACAACTAATTAACATTGACTATGTTATTTCAAGTTATCAAATGAAACAATGACTCAAGCATTTGATATACCTATTACAACTTTTATATATATATATATATATATATATATATATATATATATATATACATTTTTAAAATTTATATACATCAAATAACTCCATTTAAATATTGAAAATAAGTTAATATTTTAATTTTAATTTGAAAGTATCTTATTTAAACTTATAATATTTTTAAAATATTAAATTTGTAAATGTAAAGGGACATTATAACTTTTACATTTTAATATTTAAAATGATTTTAAAAAATGTATTTATTTTGTTTAAAAAATTTTAATTAAAATAATTAAGAAAGTGTATTTTCTTTGTTTAATAAACTGTATTAAAAAACAATGTTTTTTCTTCAAAAAAACTGAATTTCAAATATTAAAATTAAAAAAAAGCAGGTGTCACTTTACATTTTTATTTCTTATCTTTTAAAAAATTATAAATTTATAATAGAGATTTTTTTATCAAAATTATAAATGTAAAAAAATAAAATTAATTTTAATATTTAAATAGAGTAATTTGATGTATAAATTTAAAAAATCATTATATCCTATATATTATCACTTTCCACGTGGTATAAAAGGACTTCACACCTTACAAAAAATTCAAACAAAAAACTGAAAAAAGAAGAAGAACAAAAGATAATTATACTTATAATTAATAAACACAGTTCTATATAATTTTTGTATGTATAACTAATTTTATTTATATATTCAAAAATATTAGATGATTTTAATTTATACATATTTTAATTATCATTAATGTTATTTATTATTATATCTTTAAAAAAAAAAAATTAGTATGCATAAAATGCTTATTTATATATTTAATTTATTTATAACTCAAAATATTAATATTAGACATGTGTTAATTGCTCTATGTGTCTTTACATTTGCTTTTGTTCCCTGTTTTTAACTGCAGTGAACAGGTCCAACTTTTACTTAGATATAGCAATGAGTGAACAAGTCTAATTTTATTTAGATGTATTAGATCTTAATTTGACCTTTTCAAGTTAAAAAACCCCACTATGCTAGTAGCAATGAAGAAAAAATATAGAACTTGGAAACAATAAACGCTATTTGTCAATTTATGAAAAAGATAAAGGATCCAATAACATTTGAACTAAAACCTATAAAAAACATTTATACTCTTCGTCACAAAACTCATCCTAGTAGATTTCGATTTTAAAGTCATTAAGGTATTGTTTCTCATTTCCCCTATACAGGGACAGAAAAATTTCTAACATCACCCTCAGCTATTTGATTGTTTTCTAGAAGAAGTGTTGAACATTATTTTAAAGCATTTAGCATTGGATTCCTTCCCTTGTGATAGTACTAGATTAACCTCATTTCATTTTACCTTGGTCATCGTTGCCTTCAAAGAATAATTCAGCTCTCCCAGCATCTGGAACTGGACAAAACAGTTTTCAATTAACCCATTTGATTTGGAATAGGAAAATCATTCAAGCCCGTAATTATCATAACATAAAAGATTAACCTTACAAAGAGAGAACGAGAATCATTAAATCTCCTCAATTAAACGTTTGCCTTTGGCCTCTGCTTTATTGTTCAATTTTTCAGCTTTATTGCTCCACTGAAATTCCATGGCAGATGTCTTTTCTGCTCTTACAATGGCAGCTAAAGAAGACCAGGCTTCCTCTGGCTGCTCATGAACCCAACACATGATGAAATATATCTTCCTTTCTGCTAGCTTTATAGTTCTTCGAATCCCATCCCTCCGTGACTTTCTTGGCCTTTCTGATCTGGCCTCTTTTTCCCCTTCTTGAATCAAGCGATGCATATCACAAAGGGCACACACCAAAGCAGAAGTTCCCAAACTAAGTAGACTGATTACATCATCAATAACACTCAAACCAAATTGCAATCCTCCCACGTGTCTGTAAGCTGGACAGCATACCTGCTCCAAGAAATGAGAAAGGGCTTCTAGCACTGTCTCTGGCTGAGCACCTTGACCCAACACCGAGGACAGACTCAATACAACTGTGACTGACCCAAGGGCATCTGACCTCCAATCTCCATTGTAGAGACGAAGGGTGAAACAGTAGCTGTATAGAATATCAACTAGGTGAACAGTCAAAAGGGGTGATGGCTCCCTGGAACTAAGACTGCTTAGAGGAGGAAGCGGAGTTTCAGGCCCGGCAGGAACTTCACTGAATTCTTCACCTACAATATCATCTGGCAATTCCTTCTCAGGGAGTAGTTGAACGAGCTGAGTTCCTTCACTACTGAGACGGATTTTTCTGGCAGAAGGCTTTGACCACCATGGATCCCATGGTTTAATCATCTTGCTCAATTCCCCATAAGCAATTGCTCTATGAAACTGTTTCTTTTCTTCAAGAGATAAATCATCAAAGCTGATTTCTTGTCCTGTAAGAATATGACAATATATCAGCCGTACATTATGATGACATGGACATAAACCAGTTTAACTGGTACAGACGGAACAATCAGAATACACGTTCAAGTTACAGCAGATGATAAGCAGCATTAAATAGGAACTTACCAGACAAAAGTTTTTCCATTGTCTCCTCGGATAAAGTTGAATCTGCAAAAGCTAAGGAAATAAGGGTACAAGTTTAGCTCCCTTCTCAAGAAATAGAAATAGCTCGTGAATTAATTACTACATCTAACACATCTTCTAAAGCAATCAACACAAGATAATAAGAGTGCACTTTTTATAATTTATTCACGTCCACTAGATGACTAGCCAGTGAGCTCCATTAATTATAGAATCCTACAAACTGAATGCTCCATAGACTGTCCATCAATTTTGCACGTTCTTGTTTCTTTCCTTTTCTGATGTTTTGGCTACATAGCAGGTGACCTTGGTAGCAAAGGGATAATAGATCAGCATCTTCCTGTTTCCTTCGCAACTTGCAAGAATTCTAACCCTCTATACAGTTGTTCTTTCCCTAGTCAATTTTCTTATTCTATCTTCTAAGGAAAAAGAGGCAGCCAGACTCCACTACTGAAGATTCTTTTCATCCATAACTATTATTGGGGTTCTTTTCTTAATAAAAACTACTTAATATATATTTTTAGAGAGAGAAAAAAATTCCTCCAATTAGGCAATGAAAATTTCAATAGGTTATGACAATTAATCACTCTTCTTTAACAAGCAAACAGAAGTCAACATTTTTTATATTTTCTGATCTCTATTAATGAATTTGAGCAATCAGTCACGTGTAGGAAGCAAAAGATAAATTCATCTACTCTAGTAATTATATGAGTTTTTAGAGCATAACGAACAATAGTTCACAGACATACTTTCTAAACCATCTCTTCTAGCAATATTTTACCAATAAACGCAAGACAGTACACAAACATAAGAACATGTATAAATGCATCCAGGATAAAGTTTGATAATCATTGCCAAGAAAATCTTTAGGTTAAATAATTGCAGAAGATCCACCTTCCAACCAATTTTGAAGTATCATCAATTGAATGCATCTCAGACTAATACAGCTGATTAAACATCAATTGTGTCCTGGCCAATTGGTTGGATGCCAAAGAGCTACCCACGATTCATGTTTAGTCTTCAAGGAAGGCCAAGAGAAAAAAGGGTTCGTCAAAGAGAGAATTGAATAAATAAGGACTATGTAGCAAGAAATTAGATCCACCAGTGGAGCTTTCCAACAGGTGTTCATCTGAAAAAAATCATCCTTGTCCATTTTGTCAGATAAAGCTGTCGAAATAGGTGTTACTGTTTTGTTGTACTTTTATAAAAGCTGTTTTTGGGTGTATCTAGCTTGAGGTTAGGGAACATAGGCTGTAGCCTTCCTCTTTGAGACACACTAGTACTCACCTTTTTAAATATATACATATACATCAGTTGAGTTGAAACTCAGTTATTTTTTGCTATCTCTAAATTAAAGTTGATAGGAGCTGGTCATGTTTTTTCATTTTATGGTACTCTTACTAATGCAACTACAAAACTCAATTGGAAGAATTACTTATCTTGGTTGCTTCAATGGAGTTGTATTTCTCTAGTCAAGGATACCATGACCATTTGGAGACGAAAGCTAGTACTATTTTCACTTAAGATAAACTTAGTGACAAAGCTTGACTTCTAACTATGTGTTGTTTTATGGCAATCAATTGAGCCCAATGTGTTAGAAATACTCATATCCTTCAAGACATTCTCTTTATTTTGGAAATGCCCCAATGGCTTTAATTGAAGCTTACCCTCTATCTATCTATCTATCGGGATAAATCTAGGCTGCTGTTTATATGTAATTATAACATGAAACAAAAAATATATGAATAAGCTTCAGGAAATAAATAAAAACAAGAGTAAGCTTCCATGAAAAGATAGATATCAAACAAGAAAAACTGCAACAAATGAACTCTGGAACATCTAAAAGCAAGGGGAAAATATGGATGACTTACAATCCTCATCCATTTCCTCTTCTGAATGAAATCTTTTCAGTATGTCCAACATCTTGTTTTTGGTCTGCTCATCAGGCTGCATTTGCTGAAGCTCTTGAACTACATTTTCTTTCATGAAGGATTCAGTGCAACGGAGACTATGAGACTGTCAAAATTCACAACAGTTTGCAAACAAACAAGGATCAAGATTCAACGTATCTATAGAGAAAGTATGTAGTAGCATCCAATTTGCAAAATCATTTAAACCCAATAAAAGCATAACAGATTTCTAAAATAAAACGTTCTCAGAATAGTCAGAAGACTCACCATGGTAAAGCAGGCACAATAAATGCAAAAGGAGATACAGAGATACAAAAGCATAAGGGGAGAATAAAAATGGTAAACAGAAGTAACATTTATCCTCTGAATGTCTGTAACAGTTGTAAACTCAAAAAAAATATTAACACAACTTGCACCTAAACTGGAATATGCATAGTACTGCCATGCAGAAAATGTTCTGCTCCAAATTCAAAACTAACTGTGTCATATATATTCTTTAGCTACAGAGAATTAGCATGCTAGTGCATATAAAATTACGGGAATCTAAAACTTAATCAATTTGTAAGGTTACACACATGCAGTTTCTATGCAAAGAATGAATCAAACTCTTAGTTAGCCAGCTCAAATCAACTTACAGAAAACTACTATACATACTTTGTAACATTGGAGGGAGCAGTATCGCGAATTGCATCGGGGACACGTGTACTGAGAAAACTGCTTCTGGCATCTGTTGCAGTATGAAATGGAAGAAATGAGGACAGCTTGATCTAAAAGAAACCTAAGAAAATGTCTAGTCATATTCAACATGCAGAATAATAAACTAGAACTTAAAATTAAAATTTCTATGTACATAAATATCAACAGATAGAACTAAGCGTGATTGTACGTTTCCAAACAAAATAAGAATCGGAAAATTAAAAAAAAATAATAAGAAAAACAGCAAAAAACACTTCTCGATCTTCATCTTTGTGTAATGATAAAAAGAGAAAAGCATATATGTAGAAGAAAACCTATTATAAGTTGAAGGTGAACATACACGTGGCAGATTATCCGAATAGGGTTCGGCGAGGGAGTAGAAGATTTGGCAGAGGTAACTATATTATCAGCCATTTCCGGAAGTGTCGCGGGGATTTTTGATGTTTCAGAATATTCAGAAAAAATGTTGGACTAAATTGAAATTGAACGCATAGGTTTCACTCGGTTGTGGTCAGAATCTGAAAGCAAGAAATTGAACGCGTAGGATTCACTCGGTTGAGTAAGAGATAGTTTAATTTAGGGAACTACAAAAGAAAGAAAGAAAGAGATGCGAGAGTAGAAGATGGTGAGTATTAGCACTGTGGCGGGAGGCGCGTGGTTTTGAGAGAGAGTTGTGGCTCCGGTGGTGGTTGGCTGTGCAACCGCGGCGCGAGTAGAAAACCAAGGTGAATGACAGTGGAGTGTCTTCTTCCGCTTCTGTTTTCTTTCTTTCCCTCTCTTCTCCTATATCAAACGCAGTCGTTTTTAAGAAGCACATCAACGTAACCCAACCAGATTCTTCCAGAAGTTAAGCTAAATATTAAAAATAAATTTTATATAATTATTATAACAATAATATAATTTTAATATTTATATTTTTTTATTTGTGAGTCTATTATTAATAATATAATTAAAATAAATTTAAAAGATAATACTAATATTTACATCAAATGAATAAATAATTATGCCAAAATAAAATTATTTATAAACAATGAAATATAAAAAGGAATTATTGTTTAAGTTAAAAAATTATAGTAATTAATTGTCTTAAAAATTCAAAGTATGGGATAAAAGAATAATAAATAAAACAAAAATAAAAAAGTTCAGTCTAACTTAGAGACTAAGATGTAGAGATTTTTTATTTTATTTTATTGTGAGATCAATCTATTTCGTTCTGCCATTACTTTGAGTGATTATATGGAACACTCCTATGCCGAAACCAGTATTTCTTTTTTTCATGCCATATCAGTTAAATTAATTTTCATACAATTTATGTGTATTTATTTAGTTTGGTTAAAAAATTTAATTTTTTTAAACAGTTTTACAAAACTTTATGATAAATAAAATATATTACTACTACCTTGACTTAATAAAATATGACAAAATTATAGTCGAAATAAATTTATCAAACACTTATTTATACATACACTTATATCCTATTGTTGCATTTAGAAAACTTCGAAAAAAAAGTTGATAGCAACGCCTAACTCGAGAAGAGCATGAGAAATATGTGCTTCATTGTAATGTGTTTAGTACTCCTATGTAATCCATATAATAAAAGCGTCATATATCATCACTTTGCTTAACTACCGAAGTTGGTTAAGAGATTCTTAATAATGATGCGCATTCTTGAATAAAACTAACGGGCATTCTTTTCTTAAAAGGTCTATACTTACAATTTTGTAATTAATTTTAAGATTAAATATGTTTTTACTTTTTTGAACTTTTTAGATTAATTTTATTCATATATTTTATTAATATATTTTATTAATGTGTGAATTACATCCTTATGAGTCAACGACATTAAGCATTTAATGATGGATGAAACGATGTTGCACAACATATTAAAATGGTCTGATGGTGTGGCTCTTTAAATGTTGACATGTGTAATTTTTGAAAAGGAAAAGGTGATGAAATATTTGTTACGAGATTAAGCATTTAAAGCTTTTGATAGTAGGATTTTGTAAGTGTTGGTGGACAAGTTCCTGGTGAAAGTGTAGTAAATTTGTTTTTGGATATTTATGGATTGTTTATGGTTTTTGTTGATTTAGGGTTTTTTTTATTAATGTTGATTTGTGTCGGGGTTTAATGATAAAATATTGTTAAGTTAACATTCATTCGTTTTGGATGTTTATGGATTGTTTACACTAAATTTATTTTTAAATCAATTATGTTCATTTTTATGATATGTGTGAAAGTTCTAGAAACTGCATTATTGAAAGGTTAAACTCTGTAATTAAAATTCTATAAGGTGTAAGAATTTTAGCTTAAACAAAGTTTATAATAATTTTCATATTCCTTACAGGTGGTGTATGATTTGCAGCATACACTTGATGAAATCACCTATATGAGTGTCGAGTGAGACCGCTTGTATGAGATCTTGGCATGATCTTTAGAGCACTCATGAATATCGGGCACATGCATGGTCTATTGAGCACAACACGGAGATAACAACAAGGATTGTGGGGATGTTTTGTGATTGATAAACCACTAACACATAACAAGTGTCTTTGGTTCATATAGTTTGTTATACCAACTACACTATGTGTTAAGTTTCTTAATCTATAGCTTGCTATACCAACTCTAATGCATTACATCTAATATGAGACCCAAGATTTTCTTTCATTCTTTCTATCTCATACCTTTTGTAATATGTGGGGGATTGATGTAAAAACATCGATTTTAATATATTGCAAAAAAACATGACTATTGCCTTGCTCATTACTTTTTCAGTTTTGGCCATTATTGTTGCAACTGTTTTGATTTGTATTTATATCAACATCAATATTTTGACGGTTGTTATCTTCTCAACCCCTCTCTTCACCTATAAATAAATGTCTTATGCTTTCTCTTATGACATATCGTGAGGCTCTTATTTCTTCTCCTCTCTTTTTTCCATTCTCTATTATTATTTTATGTACTCATGTACTCTTTGTAAGACTTGTGGAAATTAATTAATTACATAATTAATTAAGTAATAAATGTGGGTGGTGGGAAACTTTGAAGTCATTAAATGTTAATGAGTATGATGTGGAAAAGTACTAGCTCAAGTGGTTGAGAGTACTTTATATGTGTGAGAGTACTTGAGTTCAAGTCTTATGAATGCTTGTTGTTTGTTGCTTGAATTATTCTTGTTTATTTTTGATAGTATATTTGTGAATAGCGAGTGATATTATAATTATAGAATTATAATAATTATCGTTAAATATGAATTGGTATAGTGGTTATGCTTTGGCCTTATGAGTGAAAGGTCACAAGTTCAAAACTTGGTAGATAGTTTCATATTTAATTATGTTTATGTAATTGGATTACAATTTTTATGGTTTTGTTTTATTAATGTTTTAAAGTTTTGAAATTTCTCGTGGTTGTGGGAAATAGTGTGGGAAATAGTTTCATTAATAAATGAGGTTTTAGTTATATAATTTATTGTTTAATATTATTTTAAGTAATATCCTACCGGGATGTTAAACTCTTTGTCTGAGATTATGGGTTTGTTGATATTTTGTAAAGAGTTGTTTATCTTGTTAGATTTTATGGGTTTGTTGATACTCTGTAAAGAGTTGTTTATCTTTTTAGATTTTGAGATCTTCGGGATATTTAAGATGTTCCTATTGTACCGTGGAGGATTTGCGCATATACAGCGGATAAATTCTTAAAGGTAGTGATATTTCATGCCTTAGGAAATCCTTCTAATTTATGTTTTATGCAAATTATACAACAGAGTGAACCTCAAGTCCTAGTTGGTTTTTTTCCTTTCTTGTTGCCTTAGTTTTCCCCTAAGTGTAAAGTGTAGTTCAAAAAATAATTTTCAATAATGCAAACATAAGATGTTTATTGCAAATATAGGAAGAAGTGTTATTACATGTATGGTCTTTTTAGGCTAAATTGGACAACCTTTAATATTGTGACCAAACTACTGACATCCACTGCATTTTATCCTAACGTTTTGTCTGCCAATTTTTGAATGATTGATATTTTTGTTTGCTATTTTTTTTCCATAACAAGCTTGATATGCATCCCACTTGTAATATATGTGAACATAATCCTCAGGTTGTTCTAGCTTATAATTGTTGTTGCAACATGTCAACATGATATGCCTACCAAGTCCCAAAATTAGAATGTGCAAGAATGCTCTTGTAGGTCAACAACAAATACAATGTTTTTTGACACTCATTCCATTTTGCATTCTAGTGGTAAATACTCTCTCACACTTATGCAAATCAATGAGTGATTTAACTCAAAAACCATGAGAGCCACCAACTTTACTAACAAAATCACAAACTAACGCTTTATAAAAGTTATCTTCACAACCATGTGAATGCAAATGTTCAACAACAACACCAACACCCCGAACTTGGTTTCAGTGTGCATTGCCTTTAACTTCTTCCTTCAACTTGCAATACCCGTGATTCTAGAGACTAAGTTTTCTTTTTAAATGTCAACATTAAAAGAGTCACGTCATCAAACCATTTTAATCCATTACAACAATGTTTCACATGTCATCAAATGCTTAACGTTATTGGTTGACTAGATGTAATCTATGCATATAAGGACAAAATTGTTTTAAACTTCTCAAGAGGGAGAAATTATAATTTCATATATGAGATGCTAAAATTATAATTAATCTTTAATTTTAATTAGATATTGAAAACACTTTTATTAAGTTACATTTAGCAAATTTAAAATTTCAAAAAAAATTTAAAGGTTACAATTCTAGTTCAATTATTCAATAGGCCTTTAAACTATTAAATCCTTTCCATTTAGGTACTTAATGAAAGGTTAAATCATTCTATTTGTCCTTATTTTGGTAGAGAAATGTCAAATTGATCCCTTTTTGTGTCTCAATTTGGTCCATATAGTAGGAAATTTGATGCAATAAGGTCATTTTTGCTAATATTGTACTAACAACGTTAAAAATGTGTCATGTGTGAGTCCGTATTTTTTATTTTTTTAATCTTTTTAATTTTTTACTTTTTACTTTTTTTTAAAAAAATAATAAAATTTGCCACATACCAAATTGACGTTGTGTCACGTGGTAGTGGTAGTATGATGTGATACTGATAGTGCGTCATATCATTGTCACGCCAGGTGTCATTGTCTTAATCTCTGTATTTTTATTTTGTCTCAAATCAATTTTAACTTTTATCAAAATTAAACAATTATGTTCATTTTTAAATTGAAACCAAATTTAAGTTTTATATAAATGTCATACAAATATTTTGATTAAAATTAATATTTTTATTATACTTTTAGCAAGATTAAGTTTGTTTAAATGTATATTTTACATTGAATTTTATCTAAAATTATTTTAAAATTGTTAATAGAAAGTAATGTAGAAAAAAGTCAAATTAATTTTAATTAACAAATATGCTAAACTTGTTTTTCAATTCTTTTAAATAATTGCATATTTTTAAAATGTGTAAAATTCAATAATTTTTTGTATTAATGTAAAATTTTTAAATAACTTATGACAATTTAAAACAAATAAATTTAGATTTTGAAAATAATTTTAAATAAAGTTAATGTAAAATATAAATCTATAAAAATTTCCTCTTTTGTGTCCACATTTCAAAATACCAATTTTATCCTTTAAAATATAATTATTTATTAAATTTTTGAAAATTGACTATTATTTTTATAAACTTTTTTATAAATCGTTTATTTCTATTCTTCTCTTTTTCTCTATTTATCAACAGTTATTCTCTCATTTTTTTTAATATATTTCACTTTATTTTTAATAAATACAATTTTATTTTATATATTTTGTATATTAACTTAATAATATTATATTATCATCATCTACTAATATAATATCATATATATTTAAAAAACATATACACACGAACGCCTGTATGTACGTTAGTATATATAAACTTCATAATGATTAATTTTTTCATGATAGAATAATCATTATTACCGATTAAAACATAATTAAAAGAATCTATTTTTTCTTTCCTTACATGTTTTTCATTAATTGTAATATTAGAAAATAACTCAAACTAGCATACATGTTTTTCCTAGTTATTATAACCTAAAATAATAAAAATTCAAATTTGAAAAAAACAAAAACGCATATTTTAAATGTTTAAATATTTCTATCGATTAACGTTACAAAAACGAAATGAAGTACATCCATACACAATATTATAAATAAATTTGCAAAAAAATGAATAACACCAACTAAAACAGTTGGCTAAAAACTATGCTAACATCTGGGAAAGAATTTTATGAAAAATTATATTATCACTTCATTTTTTATTTTTTACGTAACTTAGTATTATTTATTGATTTTTTAAGAAAAAAATAATAATATATATTAATCAATAATTCATACTAAATCACGTACTAAATCAAATAAAAAAATGAAAGTTATGATATCATCAATGTTATTGATGATTTGTAGCTAGATAAAAATATAAAATACTTTTACAGTATCAGTGAATATAATTGATTGAACATATAAACGCAATTAAAGTTTTCCTTTTTCCGTACATAACTATTCCACACATGGAGTACATATTCTCAGTTTTTCCTTAACTTTAACAAATGAATCCAAGAAAACAAGAAAATTGAGAACGTTGCTTTGAACTCTCACATGCTACACCAAATATTTTTAGGATCCTTACTTGGCTAGAAGAAGCAGCAGGAGCAGAAACATTGAAATATAAGCTTGAATAAGACATTCACGCTGGTTCCATTGTTGTTGTGTCTGACAAGGGCATGGCAAGAACATAACCAGATTCTGAGCCAATGATTTTATCTAGGAGATCCTTAACTAGATCACCAGCTATGTAAGACATTCCAGAGGTTGCAAGTGCCAAGCCAACATAATGCAGCACTGTTTTGACATAGGATTTGGGTTGTGTGGTGGTGTAAGCTTTTCCCATAGCAAGAAGAATGATGCACACAACAGAAGTGGCTGTCACAGCTGCAATATTATCTTCATCATAGTAGTGCTTAGAAATAAAGAGGCCGTAGACACCAAGTGGGACAGAACCAAAAATTATGAATGATAAAACAGCTAGAAAAGCATGAAGTGTGAAGTTTTCTCTACGCCCAAGTAGTTCTTCATATCGATCTTGTGATGGATTTCTTTCAGAGTGACCATTTTTCAAATCAATGAGCTGGAAAAGGAGAAAAATGAGCTATTTTGTTTCATCGAATATATAAAAGAAAGTAGTGAGCTTTAACCATAATAGAACTGTAAATAAGCAACAAATGGAAGGCAACTCACGTTATGGCCAATGACAAAAAGTCCACCGATGATATTCGCCAACCCCAATGCTATAATATTCACTACAATACTCATAAAAGAAAAAAAATTTACACATTGTTACTCAATTTTAAAGTGTAAAATAACAATTCTGGTAATTCAGATCACCATCTCATATATGCTAACACATTGTTTCTATGCTAAATTAGACTTTAAGAACCAAATAAGCTTAGGGCTTAATTTCCACACAGTGTCAGTGTAAGAAAGTTTACACTATTAACTTCCATATATTATGGTTAACATAACATTTAAGGTGGTTATGTCAATGCAGAAAAGTTCAGATTAGTAGACTATGATAATAAGATGTCAGTGTAAAAATCATCCTCCCCCAGTGAGAGAGATGGAAGCACTTACATGGAGCAGCACCAGAAGAAGCAGCAGATGATACAACCCCAAGACTAGTGATTGATTCAACTAAACCACCGTACACAATGCTTTTAAGTATTTCCCATTCTTGGTGCTCACCAACTTCAGCCCTTGGTTGTTCTCCAATATAGATTTCAGTGTGTGTTAGTGTTTCTGTCACAATAGCTCCTTCAGTTGGAACGTCAGTTGCCTGGGATGTTGAGGTTTCAAATGCTTCTGCCTCAACAAAAACTTCACATTACTAACAACATCAAAATCATATTTATGGTTACTACACACACAAAAAAATACTAACATTAATTTGAGTTCTTTTGTCTTCATACCTTCCTTTTCTTTTGCAACAGAAGGTTTTATTTCGTCTTCAATTCCCGTTTCGACTTTCTTAAAATCTTGAATTGATGGAATCGAGCCATTTACTATGAAATTTTGTTTGTCTCTAGCTACATCATTTGCAACTACTTCACTACCAAATGATTGTTCTGGTGATTGTGCTTCTTTCATCAAAGAGGAATAACTATCCTGAGCTGTTTCCAGTGTCTTGTCAAAGATTGAGGACCCTTCATATGGTTTCAGAATGGCATCTTTTGAAGGTTTCCCAGAAGCGTTAAAAAGCACTTCAGTGGTAGCAACAGTTGCTACTAAAACACCATCAGGCTTAGGTATATCTGCAATAACATCTACACGCACAATTCAATATGCAACCAAAATACAATTTTGCAGGTTTGGAATTTTATAATGTCACCAAAAACTGGAGAAAAGTTACTTATCGATTATAACTATATTGCTTTATTTATAAAAGGCCTTCAAAGATTGAGATTGTGACTTTAGAAACTGTATAACTGAGGAATTACCTCTCCAAACAGTTAGCTTTACTTATGTTGCCAATTTTATCATGAATAGATAGACAACATGATTCTTTGTTGGAAAGGCAAAAAAAATCAGAACAAAGCCAAGGAATTGTCATCTTAAATTTCAAACATACCTGTCTTTATCACATCCACAGGATCATGATTTTTCTCTCTCACATTTTCAGTAGTAGCAACAGTTGCTAATAAAACACTATCACGCTTGGTAATATCAGCAACAGCATCTGCATGCATAATTGAACACGATAAGTTTGCAGGTTTTGGAATTTATAACATTCAACAAAATATAGAATAATTACTTATATATATACATATAATAACCATAATGCTTCATTTATGACTAATGGACAATGGTCTTCAAAGATTGACAGTGAAACATGTATGACTAAAGAAATACCTCCCCAGAAAGCTTAGTTATGTGCCAAATTCATCACGCAGAGTTGAACAATACTATTTTAAGTTGAAAATTAGAACAAAGGTGAAATGAATATCTCTTTAAGATAAAACTGACTAATGCATAAGTTAAAAATATCTCTTGAAAGAGCTTTAAACAAATTAATTAATTCACAATTTAATTTTAATTTATAGCGAAAATAATGTCATTTTTTTAAGTGTTGACGAGAAATTCTATACTCACAAGCTAAAAGGTGAAATCTAAATCAAGGAATTGTGTCATCATTAAATTTGAAGCATACCTGTCTTTATCACTACCACTGAATCACGATTTATGTCTTCCACATCACTGGAACTTTGTGTGTGGGAATCATTCTGTTCAACCAGTGTCTCATTCTGCAGTGCCACATTGGATTTCTTGCCTTTTTCTATCCATGATTCAATCTTTACAACTGACTTCACTATCGAGGGAATCGAAGAATTTACTCCTCCATGGCTTATAGGTGTATTAGCAGGTGAACTTTCTGGATTATCAATTCTAGAATCTTCAATTGAAGCGGGATCTGTTCTAGAATCTTCAATAGAAGCATCACCTACACCAGGATGTCAAGAAAACAGGCTTTTCAATTGAAAGCAGAAAGATCTCATTATTAAAAAATTGTCAGACCGGATATACGGGAGAAAAAGGGAAAGTTAACCACAGGGAATATATAGAAATAGGAAATTGCAGGTTTTATTAAAAAATGACAACGATATTAAAATAATACTTTATGTTTGTGAAAGCATCACTGTGAAAATGACTGCAACAAGTAGCAATTGTTTATTATTTATTATTAATTACTATTATTATTAATTACCTTGAGCACTAGCTTTTCTTCCCTTGATTGAAGTAAACAGAGTGAAGAACCAATTTGAATTGGAAGCTGCAACAATTGAAGGATTTTCCACATTGGATGCAGGTATAACCGGAAGCTTTTGTGAAGCTTCAGGCTTACCCCCAAAACTTGGGAACAGTTTGAATCCATTTCCTGCCAAAGTAACTAGATTTTTTTAGCACAAATAGATGGTTATTACATAAGCACCATAAGTATTGGGATGATAACCTTTAATATTTAGCCATCTCTCAAAACATGTGAATGCTATGTTGTTAACTATGTAACACGGACACCGACACAGACACTGACAGGGACACAAACACCTCAACACATGTAGTTTCCAAAAATGTAAGTCACATAAATACGGATCTATATAAGATCATTATATATTTACAACGTGAAATCATCCGTAAACAAAATTAGTCAAATATAATAATCTAAACACATAGTCGGCTATTTACATACTATTATATTTTTCTCAAGAAAGGTGATCAACTTACTCATAGGAACAAAGAAGCTGAAGCATGATAAACATCTGAATACTTCTGGTTCTCTTTCGGGCTCAAAATTTTCAGCAGGTGGCTCTACTCTACCTGCATCATCAGGTGTTGCAATTGCATGATCACCTAGGTTGCCTTCATCTACAGAACTATCAACTATCTCAATGGCTGACTTGTCACGCTTTGCTTTAGTGTCTAAGTTAGGAATAGGAGTAGTCCTTTTTCTCTTCCTTAGGATAACCCTTTTAGTAATACAAGATTTACAATTAGGACAAAACAAGTCATGTGTCTCTTGTTTTGCCAACACTGCCTCAACATCAAATTCTTTCAGTTGCTGGTCAATTTCTTCTGTCAAGTTAGGATATGTTTTTGCACTGCTTTCATCACCAAAATTGTCTACAGTTGCAGCACCCTGTATTTCAGATGAATTAGGTGAAGGTAACTCTGCTACGGAGGAAGGTACCCTTTCTTCAACAATTTCCATGTTGTTGATTCCATTGTATGGACTACACTGAATGTCAGAATTTTCTACCAGTATACCAAAGTCTTCCTCTTCAAGACTTTTTGGAAGAGCAGACTTTGCACCATCAATGTTGTTACCTGCAAGCATGCCACAAACAATCATTTCAATTCCAAATTGCCACACATGGCGGTTCATGCTCCGTGGATGAAGAATGTTACTATGATAGCATTATATAAATAGCATAAAATTTTGTAATCTTACTTGTTTTGTAATGAATTCCACTCATGTTTTTGTAACTCCTAAAGTGTATTAGAACATAAGACAGCATAAATGAGTTCAAGTATCGGATACCTCATGATAGATTGAGCAGATGTTCTGCATATTTCTACTAAATTTTTAAAGCAAAAGACGAATACACAAGTAACTGGATAAATGACCACAGTTACGAACACACAAGAAAATTTCTAACCATAAGTTTAAGCAAACTCCTAAACAAAGTCAAAACTTGCACTTAGAGAACATCTGAGCAAAGATTGGGCATGGTTCATGTAGACATTCCAACAACTACAATCCCTTTAAACCCAACTTGTCAAAACTTTAGTGGCGTAATTAGATCCAGCAAGATTTCACAAGAAAAAGTTGCTGCTGCTAGGTAAAGTCTCTACTCTCTGTTTCATGTCATTGGAAATCTCGGCACCAACTGACCTTTAGTTTCACACACAAAACATGGTCCATGTTGAATCATAGTTTTAACATTCATGAGCAACTCAGAGTAGCCATTAAGATTCCCATGCCGCAAATTCCATGGACTGTCAAATTGCTTGGTCCATGCGCAGTGGTGACATTTCCACATTCCTTCACGCATAAAAAAATCAGGGTATGCTTACTATTACCAAAATTGGAATAGCAAAAATTAATTCCAGAAATTTGAGAAAAGGAAGCTTTTTCAATCCAAGGTGTGCCCCCCATGAGGATAAATTCTTCAAATTATTTTGTAAATATAGTTAGCTCTACTACAGTGAAGAATGCTCTTGCTCAAAAGTTTTTATTTTTTAATTTTTTAGACAAGTTATATAAAGTAAAAAAAAGAAAAAAAAAAAGAAGGAAACATTGAGGTCCACAAAGATTGCTGTTGTGGAAGAAAACGAAGCACAAGAAAGATAATACCGTACCTTGTTGTTTGTCAAAATAAACACTATTCTCATGGTGTGATGCATCAGCATTTATGGTAGCACTGCTTAAAACCTCTCCATTTATGGCATTTTCTACAATGTCAGCTATGATTCCGATCCCAACTTTTTCACTGTCACCGTTGAAGTTTTTGCCATTTTCTGCAACACCATTGTGTTTTTCTTCAACCTTTTGAGCAGGTTGTTCTCTAAGTTCTTTGTGTGTATGAAGCACTTCCTCCTTCTGAGGAAAAGGTTGTTCTCTCACTGAAGAAAAAAAGGAAGGTGCTTCAGCGTTGGTAATACTACCATCTTTTCCCTGTCGCAGGGATTGTCTTCCTTTCAAAGCTGCAGCATCTTGCAGTTGTTCTTCTTCTTCCTCTTCATCTTCCCTCACTGCACAGTACAGTTGCTCCATTGAAGCTGGCTTGTCAGAAGGAGCAGAAGAAAAAAAAACAAAATAAGACAGTTTTTACTATCTCTTAAAAGATGTGAGGGTTGCATTTAACATGCTCAACAACTATCACGTCGTTGTAGATAAAAAGCAGTCCATTAGCACACACAAATCTTATGCATATAATTTAGAGTTAAATATGTATTTGTTTCTCTGAATTTTGGAATTAGTCTCTTTTCGAAATTTTATACTAATTTAGTTTTTTATTTTTAGAAATACGTGGATTTAGTCATTTTTACCAATTTTTATTAAGTTTATTTGACATTTTAAACGTATTTTATGATAATATTTGAGTTAACATTGAAGCGAAAATGTATCAAACAGTATAAACAATTTTAATATTATCATGAAATGCGCTTGAAACGTCGGATAAACTTAACAAAATTTGGATAAAAGGACTAAATTTACGCATTTTTAAAGATGAAGGACTAAATTGATATAAAATTTCGAAGAGGAACTAATTTCAAATTTCACTGAGACAAAAATATATTTAACCCTATAATTTTTAAACAAGCAAATTGATTGTTTTCAAATTTTGGTATATAAAATAGGCAAATTCTTTTAAAATTCACATGATCATAAAGATTTTTTTCTGTCATAATTCCATTATATATATATATATATATATATATATTTGTGATAAATTTAATACTTAATATTTAAAAATTTAAAATCTCACCTACAGAGTTATGCGTGTCAATGATCATTAGAAATTTAAATATAAGATAGTCTAACAATTTGGATTCTCTATTTAGATTAATTTTACTTTAATTTCTGTAAAATTAAATTAGGAAACACTGTATTTGTATTTTCTATGTCTTTTTATGAAGAAAGAAAAATCAGAAACACATATTCTGCATGCCGAGCAAATCCAAAATACTATCTTTGTCTTCTTTATTTTTTGGATTGAACTTTTGTTTTTGTCTCGTATGCTCCCATAGCTGACAGCGATAAGGATGAACGTGAGAGAGGCCAAGAGATTTCAGAGGTGGGAATTTTTTTCTGAATATTTTAAAAAATTAACTAACTAAGACTAAGTCAACTTTATTTACCAACCTTATTTACTCTTCTTGTTTGAATTTTGGTTTTCCAGAACCCAATTTTAACTTTGATAATCAATTCTCATGCTGGAAAATAGGAAAACTGAATTCTAAAATGATTTTCCACTTTTAAGAAACATATGTAATAAGTAATTGTTAAAAATAATAAATAATAATAATATTTTTTTATTTTACTGTTGTTGTTTTAAACCACGAGTTAAATTAAAAGTAATGTTAATAATAATATAAAGGTTTAAATACCTATTTAATTCTTATTTTTGCACTAATTGTTGTTGATAGTCCTAATTTTCTTTAAATATTTAAAATAATTTTAATTTTTGCAACGTAATTTGTGTTTGATTTGGTTTTTTGTGTTATGTTATTTAGATAAGTAACATAACATTGTAACACTATTTGTATTACGTGTTATATTTTATTTATTAGGCAGAATGTTTGTGTACAATAAAGTAGGAAAACTAGTTTAAATTAAGAATTCAGATAAAATCTAATTAGGGATTGGAGAAACCATTCCAGATTTGTCATGTCAAACATCCAGAAGAGGATTCCAGATTTGTGGTAAAGACCATTTTCACTGGCAATAACTCAACCGACCACAAACATTGAAAATAGGGCCCCAATTTTGTTAAAAACTGACCCAGGAGAATTTTTGTTTAATTTTCTAGCTGATAAGGTGATTGAGATCGTAGAAACATATGTAGAGTCATTTCCACAGTGCATTAAAAGTATAAGTTGAATATTAGCCACCAAACATACATAGATTCATGCAGGTTAAAACTTCATACAACACTTACAGTACAAGGTCCTCTTCAATGGGTCCCCCACACATCCTCTGGACTATATATATCATATGAACTTTCAACCAACAAGTTATTATAGATTTATATGCTTGGTAACTTTCCAATTTCCACAGTCAATTAACTTAGTTATTTGCGATTTTTGTGTTCAACTCCGATTCATAGGTTTATAAGGAGGGAGTTTCATCGGGGAAAATAAACACTAATGAGATCTGAACTCAACCATATAAGACACTGACACCACTCTTAACCCAAAACTTTAAAGCAATGGGTTTATGAGTCTTTATTCATATATAGTGCTCTACTAGGACCATACTCATTTTCTGCCATTTTCTGTACCGTCGTTCTTTTCTTTAACGGGACACGCTTACCTGACCCACACTGTCAGGAAGACTTTCGATACTAGGACCATACTGGTACTGCACCTCGTCTGAGTTAGGGATGTCAACGGGGCGGGTAAGGTACGGGTAGTAGCTCCCCTGTACCCTACCCGCTGGATAAATATTCGCCCCGTACCCGTACCCATATCCGTCGGGTATCCGTTATGCGGATACCCGTCTATTTTTTTCATATCTGCGGGTATCCATGGGTACCCGCGGGTATTTACAAAAATATTTTAAAAAGTAAATATTTAACTATAATTAGTGCTTGGATCAACAAGTCTCCTTTCTCCGATTGATTATTGAAAAATAAACAAATAAAAAATCACTACCAATTTATATTATAGTTTATTTTTGAATAAAATATTAAAGAAATTACTAACTTCGTCAATGTCCACCTCTTGCAACATTGTATAAAGTTTCATGTTGTCCATAACC
>Ga0214542_1000539_pt1 | contig 69371 bp, 40 predicted proteins | sample CNSS1metaG_FD_160096 | JGI IMG/M metagenome (GOLD analysis project Ga0214542, IMG submission 160096) | Root nodule microbial communities from cowpea collected in UCLA plant growth center, Los Angeles, California, USA - CNSS1 | ecosystem: Host-associated > Plants > Roots > Nodule | place: USA...
AAAATAAGTTAAATGAAAGTAAAAAGAATAATATATGAGTCAAAATAAATAAAAGATTAATATAAAACACATGAGCTTATCAAGATTAATATATAAAAGCTTAACCTCACTCCCCCCTTACCTTATTGATTGAAGGGCACACTAATAATATTTGTAAAAGACTAGATCTCTTTGAATCTTTGCTCTAAACTTTCTTTCCCTATTTTTTTTTTCCTCTCTTCTTTCTCTTTCTCTTTCTCTCTCTCTCCTTTTTTTTTCTTTCTCCCTCTTTCTCCTTTCTTTTCTCACTTTGTTTATCTTTCACGTAACTTCTTCTTCCATCTACATATATATAAGCATTTCCATGTGCCAAAATCATCATTGCTTTGCTTTCATTAATTAAGAGATAATGTTTATCTCTTTAGATTCTTTTTTTTTTCCTTCTTATCTTTTCTCATGATCTTATCTTCTTCTTCTTCTTTTATTTTTTCTTTTTTTTTATCTTCTCTCCTTATCTACTTATCTCTTTTGAAGATTTTTTTTTAATACACACACCTATTTAAGAATATTTTAATTAATATATTTTTACCTAATATTTTTTTAAAAAATATATATATATATATATATATATATATATATTTTATTAGTTTTGTTTTTTTTTCTTGTTGTTATTCTTAATAAGTAAAAACATGATAAAATATATTTTTTACTGTTTAAACTACATACAAAACATTGATAAAAATAGAATATTTTCTAAATTTTTTATTTAAAATAAATAATATAGTTTATTAAAAATAGGGATGTTACACTTATTATTATAAATATTCATTTATTATTATCTAATTCATTTAACACACTAAGAATTTCACAATTCATTTAATATCTAATTATTATAATCATAATAAAATATAATATAATATGTTTAAAGCCACACACAAATCGACACATAGAAACTTATATCAAATAATAGGAATTTGACTTGAGAATCTTCTGAAAAAAAAAAGGAAAGAAAGAGAAATTGGACCCAACATATTGATTTCCACATAGGTAAAAACAAATACGCTAAGGTTCTCTAAATTTTTTAATAAAAAACACAATCTAGGTCGATTCTCAGATAAAACATACTTAGTTGTATTTAATCTTTAATATTTTTATAGTTCAAATTAATTTGGGGATTTAGATTTTCAAAACATAAAATGCAAATTAGTAATGAAATCAATAAATCAAATGCATTAAAGTGAAGAAAATTAATATTCTAAAATTTAAAGTGCAGAAAATTAAATTTGAAAAATGAAAACAGATCAACCATAAAGTTAAGAGAAAAACAAATCAAACATCATATTTTTCTAAACAAACTTGGAGTTTAAATGATTGATGAAAAACACAATTTATTTTATTTGATCTTGATCCCGTAAAATGATCTTAAGAGAATTAGTTCTCCATTATTCAAGAACAACACAACAAAGTAGATGAATAAGCAAAAACTAAAATAAGGCACATTAAAGGCCTTATATAGGCTTTCAAATTTGAAAAGAATGTGGGCTTGGACTTTAATCAAGTCCTTAATCCAAATTACCAACATTTAACCTAAAACAAGCCGAAGTTAATCTCCAGTGTCTCTTTTACAAATTTTCACAAATCTGCCTCTACTTTTGAAAATCATAGAAAATATTAGAGAAGTCCAAATCTAGAAAATTATATATCCATTTTAAAGTCCTAGAAATTTAATGTCCAGTGCAACTATAATCAACCAAAAATAATAATATCTTTGGTCGATTGCAAAATTTATTATAATTATTGAGATTTCTACTCTTTTTATAGAGTTTTAAAAAAGCAATTCGAAAAGATATATTGACATATATACATGACTATATTCGTTGATGATTGATTATTCGAAAAGAATTTTGCAAAATATTTCAGCTTCTCTTTTAAATAATTAATTATTACACCATTTAATTGATTAAACACGCTTTGCATTAATTATAAAAATTGATAAAAATAATTATTAAAAAAGTCCAATCAATTATAACATAAAAACATACGAGAAAAGCACCATCGGTTATTTCCCTTCGTAATTAATTATATTGTTCATAGAACCTCTAAAGAACAATTTAATTGATTGTGTAATCCATCAAAATGCCAAGTTTCATTTTTTACTGTTTTAAAGTTTTCACAAAATGTTTAATTCATTGTAATTCAATTATAAAGGTTATGTGTTGTATTCAAAGTTTCAATAAGTACCTCATGGGAAAGACTCAAACTAAAAACACAAAAAAAAGTTATAAATTAAGCTTGAATCTTCATTAACATCTTCTATGTGTTGGATATGTTTGTCTTTGATCATTGTGCCCTGACCATGAAGCATAACACCATCGGTTGGGACCAAAACCTTTTATAATTTTAGATTTGTAGAGTACACACATAGGATTCAAGAACATGTTGAGAAAGCTATAAGGTGAATGAAAACACTATATGGACATTAAAAGAGAAATTGAAAAATGAACTTAAAAATATGGAATAAAGAGATTTTCGGAGACAAATAGAAGCAAAGACAAGATCATATTAAGCATAAGTTAGTTAGATAAAAGAGACGAGGATAATGACCTGGACTAGGTGGGTAGGGAGGAGAGAAGCCCATTATGCTGATTTAAAATAGATAAATTTTAAACAGGAAGCTTTAGAAAAACAAAAGGCTAGAGCTAAATGGTTAGAGGCAGGAGACATGAATACAAAATGTTTCCATATGTTAATCAAATGGAGGAGAATTAAGAATATGATCAAGGGAGTGCATATTGACAATGAATGGTGTGAGGATCCCATTAAGGTTAAAAAGGAAATTATATGTCAATTCAAAAAACAAGTTTATGGATCATAAAAATGAGAACATCAGGATGGATAATATAGAGTTCCCCATGATTGCCAGGGAGGATAATGATATGTTGATCAACAAAATCACAAAAGAGGAAATTAAGACAGTTGTATGGGTTTATGATAGTAGTAAAATCCCAGACCCATATAGCTTTAATTTTAATTTCATAAAGTAGTTTTGGGGTCTATTAAGGAGGACATAGTGAGGGCAGTAACATGTTTTCACAGTGGTGGGAATTGGCCTAAAGGTATTAATGCATATTTTATCAGTCTTATACCTAAGGTCCATAATCCTCAAAGTTTGGATGAATATAGGCCTATTTTGTTGGTAGGGAGTGTATACAGAATTAACTCTAAAATTCTTGCAAAGAGGCTGAAAAAAAAAATTACATGAAGTTATAGACATTAAGCAATCAACTTTTATAAAGAATGAAGGATTACTAGATAGGGTGATGGTATCAAGTGAAGTTGCAGATGAAGTAAGGAGGAAACAAGAGAAATGTATCATAGTAAAGGTCGATTTGGAGAAAGCTTATGACTTAGTGAATTGGAAATTCCTCTTCTATATAATGGAAAAACTAGGATTTTGCTCAAAGTGGATTAGGGGATGTTTACAATCATCAACGATTTCTGTCCTAGTAAATGGTAGTTGTAATATCTTGGTTGGATATTACTAATTTAAATGGAAATAAAAGTATAAAGAATAAATACTCATCAATTAATATTTCTCTTTCCCAAAAATGCGGGAAAGTTAAAACTTTATTAACGTGCCATAATTCAAACTATAAGTTCAACTCAACGTTTACAAAATCCAATAACTGATTATAAATAACTATTTACAAGATAGTAAAAATAGTCTATAAGAGTTTCCCATGCTAGCCCATCTCCGGCTGTATGCATCACTAGCTCCACTTGAAATATCATATGCTCCCATGCAACAAGTTACATGATCATCGCCAATCACAAGCAGATAGGGTGAGCTAACAAAATAAACAAATAATAAAACAACATAATGTAAACACACCCCCATTAGAGAACCTCCATCCTCTAGATACTAGAAATCATGACCACCACTATGTACATCCATGTTCTACATGCTCTGATAATGACCTTAAGACAAACTTATTGCCACGAGCCACCACTCGTGATTCCACCTCTACAAGCCACCACTCGTAGACTACACGTGCAAAACTATCTTGTTACGAACCAACATCTGTAACGCCAAGTGGAGCTTCCCAATATGAACCATAATTTGTATTCTTAACACAAGATTTGCAACATCATCAGCCACTCCTGTGATTGCTAATCAAGCGAAGCCAATCGATATGAGCCACAACTCGCATGCTCACATTGGATTTCCAATATCACCAAGCCATAACCCGAGATCGCCACGTGTTTACCATCTATTATGAGCCACAACTCAAGGAATGTCCTCAACAAGTTCTCTACTCAAGGTATCATCCAAAGCGGTATAGCCCACACATAATTCTAATGGAATAGCCCACTATCCTCTACACTATCGCCTGATTTTGACTAAGCACTGCCTGGCGAAATTGCATTGTAGACTGCCTGACAGTAGCCACACACTGTCACGCGCCACGTGCCCTAGAGGTCTCTAACTTTGTAGGTATCGCCTGGCAGGACTATTCGCCAAATGCCACACATTCCAATGGTCACTGCCTACACCGTTGTCGCCTGGCGGAAACATCCTCACCACTAGGCGCTACACTAGTACTCGCACATTACCAAATACTCTTATGTATGACACACCACGACTCACATACCCCTTATCATCTTAAGTTCTTCCATTTCTATGCATATTCATACATCTACTCCCTTATTTAAATTCATGCTAGCATCCCACTTCAACTTATGAATAACACATGTTCACATCAAGCATAAATCATCATCACTCTGCTCACTTAAGCATCAAGTGCTAAACACCAATGGAAATCAAATTATCACTTCATCCCTCCTATGCATGCCTTCACTAATATGCCAATTATAAACACATGTCTAACCCCCAAAGAGCCACCCAATTTCATATACTCTTATACAATACCAACACCTCCTCCCACTAATAATCCCTGGAACTTAACTTCCATTGGTACCTACCCAGTTCTTTTACCTCTGAATCTTCCCACCAAAATCAGGTTTGATACCAATACACACCACCTTTCATATATTAAATAAAAACTACTACATGCTTTACCTATTATCTCATTATCTCTGCATAGAATCAAGTAACCAACAACAATATTCCAATCCTACAATATTCTCATTGCGAACCACACATTGCAGTTTTCACTATGATGACGCTTGGCAGGAAAGTGGGTATCGCCCGACAATGCATCCCATGCTGGGAATTTCTTAGAGTTTTTTAACACCTATTTGAACCCTAACACCCCAATCTCCCTTCCTTTCAGTAATTCCCACCCAATAACCTCTAGTCAGGTGTTTTACTGGCACATATAATCCATCATAATTCAATCTTATTGGGTTTCATCACATTTTATACCTCAATTACTCCTTGGACTCAAAATCCCCAAATTTTCCCAAACCCTAACACGCCTTCATGATCATACACATTTATTCATCCAATAGTTCAAAACACAGTACAAATCCACAATTCATAACATTCAACTCAACATTAAGGATCGTTTCCCCCCGATCAAAATCACTCTAGATTGCGTAACACTAAAAAATGAACCAAAATTGCATGAGTCGCCTAGCGGGCATTCATAACCGCCAGGCAGTTCCTGCCAAAACCCAAAAATTGGGTTATTTCATGGCATCAGGCGATTTCTGGCAAAAACCCAAAAATTTGGCACAATCACATGCGTTGCTTGGTAGGCCTTCAACATCGCCAGACGATTTCTGGATAAAATTCTAGAAATGTGAAGCGAATTCAGAAAGGAAGAACAATTACACATAAGCAGTTCATGCAATCAAGAATTTATTGTAAATATAATCAAACACGGTTTCAACTCCTCTAACTTGGATTCTTTTGCTCAATTTGCAAAATCCTAGAGCTCTTCTCGCACGGAAAATTTGCCTAACTTCAATATACCTCCTAGCCTCTTCTAAATTCTTCCTTTTTGGTGCTCTAACTTAGTCCTCACAACCATAGTTCAATCTCTGTGTCTACTCACTAAACCACTCCTCTATCATTCCTTTTTCAGCCTAATAAAACCCATTAAATAAAAAAAAATGATAATTAATTAATATACTGAGTGATGGCCATTCAAGTGCCATTATCAAGTGGTTTCCTAGCCCTTCCAGCTCCTTATGATGGTTAGGGTTTTCTGAACCTTCCCATTCATGAAAAAAAGAGTTTGACCCATTAAATAAAAAGGAAAATTAATTAATACATTGAGTGATTGTCATTCAAGTTCCATTATCATGTGGTTTCCAAGCCCTTCCAGCTCCTTATGATGGCTATGGTTTTCTGAACCTTCCCATTCATGACAAAAAGAACTTATTTATCGTAAGTCAAGGTTCAAACACACAACCACAAATTACCAAGCCATGTACAACCAACCAACCAATTCATGTTTTGTGAAAATTCATACACATCTATGATTTTATTATCACGCCTCATGGTCAAACATATCATAAAAATAATAAAACAATTAAATGAACACACTAATGGCATACACAAGACTTGAATCCAAGTCCTCTTAACACAACCAAGTACTCCCAATCACGTAAGCTAGTACTATTCCTTGTTATAACTCCCCGTATTAAATATTATAAAGATCTCATTACCTACATTTATATTAAATAAATATTTATTTATTTATCTAATTTTTTGGATCTTACAATAGTCCTACAAAGGAGTTCAAACCTGTGAAAGGGCTTAGACAAGAGAATTCACTAGCCCTCTTCCTATTTCTTATTGTGGTAGAAGGGTTAGCAAGAGTAGCGAGACAAGCTAAAAATAAAAGTTTATTCGAAGGGATTAAAGTGGGAAGGAGAGAGCTAAGTATTACTATGTTGCAATTTGTTGATGATACATAGTTACTCAACTTTATTGAAATGCGGCACTATGAATGTACTATTCTTTTATCTAGGTATACTTGTTAGCGAAAATCAAAGACGAAAGGAATTTTGGCAAGGCATGTAAAAAATTAGAAAGAGATTATATAGATGGAAAGGCAAACACATCTCATTCGTAGGAAGAGTGACTTTAATTAAATCAGTGTTATCTGTGTTAGGAATCCAAGTATGAGTCTAAGTCCCACATTGACCAGAAATGAGAAAGTAGAGCACTATATAAGAATAAAGACCCATAAACCCATTGCCTTAAGGTTTTGAGTTGAGAGTGGTGTTAGTGTCTTATGTGGTTAGGCTCAGATCTCATTGGTGTTACCTAACAAGTGGTATCAGAGCCGATGGTTAATACCGGCTCAGACGAGTACAGTATGGTCCTAGTATCGAAAGTCTTCCTGGCAAAGGTCCCAGTTAAGGGTTTCAGGTAAAGCGTGTCCCGTTAAGAATAACGGCGGTACAGAAAAGGGCAGAAAAGGAGTACTCGTGGTTGGGCAGCTTCCGCTGGAGGGGGAGTGTACCAATGTGGTTGAAGGGACTCACCCTTGAGGGGGAGATTGTTAGGAATCCAAGTATGAGTCTAAGTCCCACATTGACCAGAAATGAGAAAGTAGAGCACTATATAAGAATAAAGACCCATAAACCCATTGCCTTAAGGTTTTGGGTTGAGAGTGGTGTCAGTGTCTTATGTGGTTAGGCTCAGATCTCATTGGTGTTGTTCTCCCCAGTGAAACCCTCTCTGTAAAACCTAACAATCTGCCATGCCTCTATTCTTCATATCACTTTTCAAAATGCCAACTATAAGGAAAGAAATAGTTAAAATACAAATGGACATTATATGGGGATGGGGCCATGAGGGTAGAAAGATTGCATGGGTAAAATGGGAAACCATATGTAAACCCAAGGAAAAGGGAGGATGAGGAATAAAAAGCTTGAGAAGATTCAATAATGCCCTTCTAGGCAAGTGGAAATGGAGACTAGGAAAGGAGGAACAAGGTCTATGGAGTGATATCTTATTTTCAAAATATGGGTCATGGAAAGCCTTAAATGATAAAAAAATTACCATTTAGACTCGTGCTGGTGGAGGGAACTTAGGGAAGTATGTGGAAATGGAGAGTGGTAAGATTGGTTTGATAATAATATTACTTGGAATAATGGAGATGGAAGAAATTTTTTTTTTTTGGATGATACATGGATAAGATATTTACCTTTTAGGGATAAATATCCTACAATTTTGCCAAACTCAAACCAAAAGAAAGCAAGACTAATTGAGGTTGGAAACTAGTATGAAAATCATTGGAAATGGAACATAATATGGAGAAGATAGTGTTTGAATGGGAAAAACAAGTGATAAAAGAAATGTTGCAACACATTCAAGGGTGCACATTACATAAGGAAAATGAAGATAAATGGGTTTGGAGAGGAGGCACCATACAAGAATATACTTCTAAATCTACATATAAGAATATGCAAAATGGGACTATAGGGGATGAAAAGACTTTGGAATATTATAGAGTGTTAAAGCTTTACCCACAACTCACCTTTTTTAATGGAGAGTACTACATAATAGGGTAGCAACATAAGATAATCTATTTAATAGAGGAATTCTACTGGATAGTAGAAGATTTGTCAGTTGTGAAACTTATGATGAAGCAATATGGCACTTGTTTTTCACCTGTAGGGTGGTTACCCAAATTTGGAAGTTATGTGATTCTTGGATTGGAGTACTGTCAATACATCATAATAGAGCAAAAGGACATTTCCCGAGGTTTGATATGCTAGAACTTAGTTCTAAAGGAAATTTTGTGTAGAGAACAATGTGGGTGGCTATATTATGGGGTATGTGGACCCATAAAAATAATTTTATCTTTAGGAACTCTAAAATAGACGGTGAGGAAGTGTTCACATTAGTACAAATTAAATCTTAGGAATGGATCATAAGTAAGTACCCAAAAGCACCATTTTCATATTCTGATTGGTGTTTAAGCTCGATCACTTGCCTCAAATCTATGTGCTCAACATTTTATTGTTACTGAAGAGAGAAATTGGGTAGTTCTCTTGGTACATGAGTCAATATAAGTCCAAAGGGAAAGGTGGGAGTAGTGAAAATGGTGTAGCATAAAATTGTGTGGAATGCTAAAAGTAGAGATGCCAAAAATGCACTTGCTCTTATTCTTATAAAGATAAAGTGTTGTGTAAGAATATGTTGAGAACTAACATGCAGGTGGAACTTATGAGAAAGGAGTAAAAGATAAGAAGATCAAGATTAAACATCAAGCCAAGCGGGGTTAGGAAACTTAAATGAAATGCTCACAAAGGCGCTTTGCAACAAAGTTTGGCTGCTCTAAAATGTCCAATAGATCTAAAAGTTGGAACAAATATGTAGAGAATATGAATGTTGAAGACTATTCCTTTTGGGTCATTACATGTACGAGCTCTTTAAATATAGATGTGGGATGGTTTACTATATTGTAATTGAGCATCTGCATGATGGTATTAAGATATAGTGCTCATGTTAATGTGTTCTGTTACTCCTTAATGTTTTTAGTCTTTTGACTATTAAGGAGTTATAACATAATAATAACAATTATGTAGTGTTTTATGTAATCTTGTAGAAGTGTCAAGACATTTCAAATGTCTTGTTATATTTATTTAATTTTTTATTGTTGATAAAAAAAATATCTTTAAACAGAATCAAAACATTATCTTTTAATATTTTCGGACGTTTTCTTCTGTATTAACAATCTTAATTAATTTAAACGAATATGCAATTGATTAAAATGCTTTCTATAGTCATTCAAGACCCAAATAAGAAATTTTTTAACAAATTAACATTTTTTAATCAATTAAAAATTTCTTATCGACAATATAGGTTATAAAATGAATTAAAATTGCTTTCTAATAGTAATTATAATATCAAGCTGCCCAAGATGAAACTTACATGCAATCCTGAATGCAACACACACCCTAAACACATCTAAGTTCATACTTCAAGAAGTAAACTTTATCATGTCTTCCTTAGTTCCAAGAAAAGTTGGATTCATCAAATCTTGCTCAGCTTTAGCAACACCAACATAATTGACTATTTAGTTTAGTCACTAATCAAACATCAAGCCATGAATGTTGTATTAGTCCTAGAATTTTCCTCTATTTGTAAAAGAGTGGTCCACTAAGGTATACTCTCTAAGCCACCTTAGCTTACTTTATTTCAATTATTACATCTTGTCGAGCTTTTTTCATCCTTAGTCAGAAATTGGACCTCCATTGTCATATGAATTGTCCTTAGGTAGACTTGTTGGATTTTCATAATGATGTGAGGTCAAAACTAAAGATTCTCACTTTGTGCAACCAAGCTAACTATACTTTGTACTTGTTTATAAATAATTGTTCAAAGCATGAATATACTCGGTGATGCTGAAGACATGATATTAAACTACAAATGTCCAAAGCTTAAATCTGAGTTAGCATGATAACCGTTGAATAAACAAATATATCAACATCCAATAATAAACAAGTTAATAATAGTTGTTAGACACAAATTGACTTTTAGAGACTGATGTGTCATTCTTACCTTATTTTTTTTTCTCCTAAATAAATAAAATTCAAACACAGAAAATGCATGTTACATTTAAGTTAAAGATATTTCATTTTTTTAATAAAGTTATTCCTTTGTTACATATAACAACTATATTATAAAAACAATTATTATATATCCTTGAAATAAATTTATTACAAGACTTTTGAATCATACTTGATTAATCTATATCTGAATTAAAACACAACTATAGGAATTAATGCGCGATGAATTTTAGATATACCACCATCTGTAGTCATACATGAGAGCAATATGAACATTTTCAAATGAGTATTGTTAATGAATTTAAGTAAAATTATTTTAATAACGGGGTCTAAATTATTCAAATACTTTTGCATAAACTTAATAATAGTAATTTTCATGAATGATTCACTATTTTCTTTTATAATTTTACAATGTTAGCTTATAGCATATTTTTACTGAAATTTGCCTAAAAATCACACACATGCTTATTTAGTAACTTTTTAATTTGATTTTAGTTTTATTTCATAATACATCGATCAAAGTTTTTAATCACAGATAAAAAAATTTATGTGGTCAACTATCCTGAAACACCTGCAAAGAAAAAAATTATAGGATTAAGAAATTCTAACCCTCTCTTTTAAACCCACTAAAGAAACTTCACTACCCCAAGAGGGAGGGAGAGAGAGAGAGAGAGGGAAGAGAGGAAAATGCAAAAGTCCACTTAAAATTAGTTGTGTAAAATTAATCTTTGATTCTTTTCAAGTTGGCTTTGGATGAGCCAAACAACAGCATTCAGACCTATCAAATTAAAGCCTGTAATGAGTGAAGAAGCTATCTTGCATGTGACTTCCCTCCAAGAAAAAGCCAACATGCAACCACAATTGGATTGTTTTGGCCTTGTGTTAGCATTACAGCTAATGGATATAAGAAACCTAAGCAATTGTTTTTTGTAATTGTGTGCTTGCTATTCACGTGCCCTTCTTGTGCAATGTCTTGTTTTTATGCTTAAAATTAATATAATTTTGCCTATATAAAACAAACTTTGGAGTACGTTACAACCAAGGGACCAAATAAGATTAATCACATTGGACCATAAGAGAAGAAAATTTGAAAAAATAACTTTAAATCTAAAAAAACTCTACAAAAATTAGTTTGTAAAGTAAGATTTGTATTCACTTTTATATTATAAATTTGTCTTATCTTTGGTCGGCGTGGAAACTCATACACATCCTCTCACGTCAAGACATATATATCTCGAACGTGAGATCAAATATTAATAAGTGATCCAATAGTGGGTGATGTGATAGACCCATCAAATAATAAATTTCATCAGGATATATTTTTTTGATGACTTTGATTCGATCTTAAAAAGTGAATTTTAAATCTAATAATTCAACTCTACTAACTCAATTGTAAGATGATGTTTGCATTCATTTATATATTGTAAATTTGTTTTATCTTTAGTCGATGTGGATTTCTAACCGAAAATGTTACGAACAGAAGGAATTAACAATGAAATTTTGGGACTATCATGTATATGGTTTAAGACTATATAGGGACAAACCTGAATTCGTTTTTCACATTTAAATTATAGTTAGTTTGAATAACTACTTTTGTTTTTCACATTCTTGTTTAAGCTCTAAAGGTTAAATCAAATATGCATGACTTGAAAGATGAAGGAGGTTATCGGTTTTAACGAAATGTGACTGACTTCAATGTTTTTATTTATAAGGTGGTCCTTGATATTTAGGAGGTGTGAAAATTTGTATTTTCCGATATATCAACTTTAGAAGTACTTCAAAAAAGTTTAGGTGTTTAAGATATTTAAGAGTTAAGAATGGTAAAGATAGTAGTTATTAGATAACTGTAATCTATAATTTATGATGCATTATATTCAATTTGTGTATGATTATAATAGTTTATAATTTTTTGTTTTAGCAATATTATATATAATATAGAGTACACGTATAGTGTCTTATTTGCTTTAAAGCATATCACAGTATCATATAAACATCATATAACGGTGCATCATAACCTATAGTTATAAACATTATAAATGATTATACAAGATCATCATTCTTTCTTTATATATGTATACCGGTTGACACACTTATAATGTATATTTTTGGCAAATAAAAAACACAGCAGAGTTAAGCTGGAAAATGTGATAGTTTTGAAGTATTAATTGGATTCAATAGTATAGTCTCTATGTCACATTTGAATAACTAAGACATCATAAACTATGACTTTGGTATTAGCATATATTCCCTTGAAATAACTGAACAAAAAGAAAAAGCCAACACGGAGATACCTTTTCAGTGAAGAGAATGCATTTTAAATCAAATATAAAGTATAAAGAAAGAGTGAAAGAAACAATATATGTTGAGTTAGGAAAATTGAAATTCACTTGTTCACATCCATAAACCATGAACAGAAAAGGACTATGTGTATGTGATCTATGAGATATCACAACTTCCAAAGAATAAAACAACATGTGGGGTTGGCTCTATCAACCTAGATTGCAAAAACCCTAATGATAGATACTGATAGCAACCCTTCCTCGAAGCAAGTCGAAGTCCCCTGGATCAAATTTTAAACCCTTTCAGGAGGCATTGATCGATTGTGGACCATACATGGCCATTTTATCAGATATGTGCCCTTCTTTCAACACAAAAACCACACAAAATCTCTTCACCCTATATGCCTTGTCTTACTTTTTTTCTTAGTATATATTTCATCTTTCATTCTTAAGCCTACCTTTATTGTTCAAAGATGTGTAAAGTGCATTTTATCTCATCCTTTGTGGGAGAACCATTCTCTTCGTAGCTATCATTTATTACTTTTTCATACGTTATTTTATTTACATAAATAATTCTTTAATTACAATATATTTGACCACTCGTTCCTTACTCTAGGGCAAGAAGGACCCAGATAGAGCCAGATATAGTAGTGGGTATAGAGGAGAGCCCGTGTTGTTGTTACATATTATAATATTAAAAATACAGATAAAATAATTATTATAGGTAGTATTAATTAACATAAAGACAACTTTTTTTCGGCATTTTTCGAAATCCTCTTCCAGGTCAATGGTTTCATTCTTCTCCTTAGTCCCAACCAAACTTGAAGGAACCAGCTTGATTTAATTCCGCGTACTGAAACGTAAAAAGAGAAATCATTATAATAAAATTTTAAATAATTTTTAGAATTTTATGGTGATCCCTCATAAGATCAAATACTTTTACTGTTTTATGTATATTTATTAATTTTTATAATACTTATTTCAAAATTAATACCAAAGATTGCAGTTGTCATTGTGGTTTGTAGTTGCTACTAGGGTTTATGAATTTTTTTAATGTTGTATCAGTGGTCAAATATAATAATTTTATAATTACTCTAATTATTGATGTATTATTTACAATTATGCACACTTTACCAGCACCTCACACTACAAATACTCACTCCATGTAATTTACAAAAGTTAAAACAGAAAATTAGATGTTGAATCTTTATTTATGTTTTCTTATAAAAAGGGAAAATGAAGGATGCATCTCACCATGAAGTGTCTATAGCATTTTCTCAACATTTCACACAACATTCAATCCGCCATTGTCAGTCAAGAGGTAAGTTTGACATTAGAATATTTATTATTTGTGATAAAATGTGAAAAAAGAAAATATGTGATTCAAAATAAGAGGAACCTTGGGGTGGTGTGAGATACTTCAACAGTAACACTGCGGCCGCAATTACTATAGCGGACAGTAATTTAGAAGTATGAAAACATTAAAAAGTTGTTTTACAGTCTGAATCCATAGAAGTTTTTTTTTTTTTTTTTTTTTTTCTTCATAGTCACGAGACGATGTTGTCCCTTTTTTAGTTTAATTTTATGTTTAAAGGGGAGAGAGAGTTGGCAGAGGAACTGATAGAGAACTTTCAAACCTTTTTTTATCTTGCACCATCACTCACAGCTGATAGCATCTATATATGGCAGTCTCAAACTGAAGTGTTCTACAAAATGCTTTAGTCTTATCTTCCCATCTGAAACAAAGTGTTTGCCCCACTGCACCCGAACGTCTCCCTTTTATTTTTTTCTGTCTCTCTCTGTCGGCATCATGTAGGTCTTCCCCTTCACATTTCTCATTCACTATCTTCTCTAACTGTTGAACTCACATCATATTCTCTCTCTTCACTTTGTTGTTGCTTAACAGGAGACCAGAAAATAACCCTTTGGATCTCAACAACTTTCCCGATGAGTACTCCAGAGATGGCAAACAACTCTTCCAAGACACTTTCTCATCCGGTAATGTTTTTTCTTTTTCTCATTAATCATTATATATACCGCATGCATGTTACTATAAAACTTCAAAACAACATAAAACTTCTACTGTTTTTGGGTTTTCCTTCTGGGTATTCAGCTTAATGTTTTTCTGGGTCAGTAAACAAAATTGGAACAAACCCCCATATCTTTTTCAGGTTTTCTTCTTATTTACTTTTCCCTCACCCAGCTCTTTCTTTGCCTCATTTTCTTTCTGCAAACAAAATAAAATCCATGAGAAGGAAGGGTTGCAAAAAGAAGTTAGGTTTAAATGTTGATTTGTTGGGTTTTTCTCTTTTTTCTTTTTAATTTAACTAGTTTATTCATGGTTTGGATAATGGGGGGAAGTTGGATCTCATCAATATTGTTAAATTGGCTTGGTTTTGCAGAAGGATACCAGAGAAACAAAGACGTGTTGAAGGATGATGAGAGTGAGAAGGTCTACGAGTGTAGATTTTGTTCACTCAAGTTCTGCAAATCACAGGCTCTTGGGGGACACATGAACCGCCACCGCCAAGGCTAGATATAGCTGCTATCTTCATAACTTTTGTTGTTTTATATCTTTTTACCGTTTCCCCAGGAAAAAAAAAAAAACACTTCTACAAACCTTAATATAACAGTTTTTGAACATTTATTGATTAAAAGAATGCATGGTTGTTGATGATTTGACCACGAGGCGTGGTCGTTTCAATCATAAAATTGAAGGCTGGATTGCTGAAATTGTTGAGATGGAAATGGTTGTACTTGTTTTGAATAAAAGAAAATTGCTTTTGTTTCCTTATTTGATCTGATGCGTGTGTGAGTCTGTTGTGCAGAGAGGGAAACAGAGACACTGAACCATGCTCGTCAGCTGGTCTACCGTAACGATCATAACCTAAGCCCTCAACCCGCCCCCAACCTAGGGTATGTATACTCACCATTACTCCAACTCACTACTATTCTTTTATTAGTCCTTTTCATGTATTCTTGTGAACTGGTCCACCGTTTTATCTCTCATTAACCATGTCTAGTTTTAAGGAAATTGTTTGATGAATAATTCAAACATTGTTTTCACATCCCTAGGTACATATATTGTCTCTATCAAGATAATAATGATAAAATATAGTCTCCTATGACATCAACTATATTAGAGCATGCTGTTAGACTTTAGAGAAACAATAAAGAAAGTAAGAATAATGGAAAATTGCGCATGATAATTACATAAATTTTTAGTTAATATTTTAAATTTAGAAAATGTTAATAAAAAATGAATAAAATATATAAAGTTAGAGGTCATTAATTGATTCACATCTCGGATTTAAGAAGAAGCGATAAAAACTGACCTGCTTTTTATGGTTTTTTGTCTCTTGCAAAAGTGAATTATAACGATGCCTCAACTGTTTCAGATGCTGTCAACCAATAGCATCAGGGGGCTATCGTGCTGCAAGTAGCATGGGAGACCCAACAATGCATGCAAGGTTCCCAAGATACATGTCGGGTTCGGGTTCGGCTTCATCTTCGTTCCATCTACCGACTCCACCACCGCCGCAGCTGCAACTGCATCAACCATCTCACCATCTCTTGATAGCCTCACCTCCGGCACCACCACCACCACTTTCTTTTCCAGCAGCGCCGTATTCCCACCACCATCATGCGGTGGTGAACGACTACTATGTGGGTCATGTTCTGGGCAGCAGCACCAAGAATCACGCCCTGAATGACTGCACTTGCATTGGGGCACCCGTAGGACAAGCATTGGTGGGTGGTGGCAAAGACAGGTCACTGCAGAATCCTCAGGAGGAGACGTTGAATTGGGGAAGGGGCTACTCAGGAACACAGCAGCTATTGGATACTCCTTCAGCGATCAATCGGTGTCACGAAGGGTTTCAATGAGTGGTGACGATTTTATTATGCATCACAAAAGACATGCTATTCAGATAGAGAGAGACTTAACGAACTGACACATGGGGTCATGAAGGGGAAAAGAAATAGAGAGAGAAGTGGGTTTTGCTTTCATACTTAATTAATGGACACAGCTTTTGAGCTCATGGATAGGCTCAGCTACTTTGGCTTCAAGCTCTTCGCCAAATTTCAACTCTTTACTTTTATTGTTGTTGTATCTGCTATGTATGAGAAGCAATAAAATGTTAATTGCAAGTTCTAAACTCTACACCACCACCAACCTCAACAATTGCTTTCCTTATTTTTATTATTAACAAGAAAACTGTTAAGTAAAAATAAATAATGAAAAGATAAGAAATAAAACAAATTTTAAAGTACTTTTTTTGTCAAAGAAAACTCTCTAGAGTTCCCTTTTAGAGAAATGATTCTAGAAGTGTCTTTAGTTATGATAAGTACTCTGATTTATATAACGGTTATTTTGTTTGAATACATAATATTCACCCATTGTATATATTTATTGAAATATAAAAATAATTTAAACAAAAGATATTTTTTTTAAATTATAATTTATTATAACTAATATTTTATATTATTATATCTAATTTCGTAAAGATTATCAATGTTTTAGTAAATATTTTTAATAAGAATTTCGTTAGCAATTTAAATACATCAAATCATACAGTTTATAAAGTAATTTATTGAATATCCATATAAATTATATTATTCATCTTCATTGATATTTTTTAAAATGGAGAATGATTCATTTTTCTTAGTAACCATTGAAGGTATGTATCCAATTTATAGTATATAATCATATTAATATTGTGAGCGATTTTAAATTGATGTTATCAATATGAAGAACCAAAAAACCATGATCTTCTCTTTTTCGTCTTTTATCCATGGATGTTTTAAGATGAAAATTAAAGTATATAATTAGTAAACAAATAACAATTTAAGAATTGAAGAAATAACCTAGTTTAAAAATTAAAGTTACACTAATTGGATTATACGACAGATAAATTCAATTAATTTTATACAAATTAGAAGAAACAACAATAAAAATTTTTATTTTTCAACAATATTTTTATGGTTAGACTTATAAGTTATTCAAAGTTACTTCGATCAAATGTAAATGGATTGACACCACAAAAACATAAGGAGTTTAAAAGGATCTATGGGTTTCGCTTGTATTAATTTTTCACCATTAATTCACATTTGAGATTGTGAGGAGCATGATCCATATATTGAAGCATCTGGTGTACTTGAAAGAGTGTGTGAACAACCAGCAACAAATCATATATTATTCCCTTTAAGTTTTGAAAGATGGTCGGTGGTGCCAGATACTTTTACAAGGATAATGTGTAGGAAAGTGCACTAAAGCTAATTGAAGCTATACTAAACATCTATAATGTTATTTCTTTTATTCAATATAAATTTGGATTAACATTTGTATTATTTAAGACTCAATTTTGTTTCAAGATAAACGAACACTTGACGAAAAGGGGATGTTATGTTTAAAATTAGAAAAGTGTGGAGGGAGTATAGATGTAATTTTTGGAATGAGTTTTATGATCACTTCTGAGTAGAAATGACATTATTAAGAATTGTTTAGAGGGTTTTAATATGGATCGATAAGCTTTTTTTTTTTTTGTTTTATTATCGCCTCAATTATTCAACCATGGTACAACCTTTTTAATTAGTATATTTATATAAGATTCACTTTAAATTTGCAAAATCTGATGCAGTTTTATTTTATAGGAATTGTTTAACAAAAATAGATATATAAGGAAAAGACAAACTATTCCTAATATTGGTGGTGCTATGTCTTTACGAAGAAGAAGGAATAATTTGGTAATTTTTACTCATATAGTTCTTAATACTAATATTGATACTAATAGTGATATGATTTTTTTAACTTACAAAATGTTTTCATGGAATATATAGAAAATGGAGACCGAAAGAAATATTAGCAAAGCTTAAATGTGGAAGGTAACTTACAAGTAACATGATGATTTCTTTTACTTTTTTATGAATGAAAAAAAGGGGAGAATTGAAGAGAGATAAAAAGGAGAAATGTGTAGTGGCATTTCTTAGATTTTTGTTGGAAAATTTATTGTCATTTGGTATATTTGCACACTACAAGAATGTTGGCATTTCGTGTTCGCAAAAATGGGACACCAAAAATTCAAAGCTGACCGTGACAACAAGATGGCGTTGATCCTGTGACGATGATGTGAACCATGCTAATGCATAGGATGCAAAGCCATTTTTCATCAGCCAAATGGGGGAAGCATAGTTACTTCTTCATTATCGTTGGCTTGACCGATGTGAATGCATTAAAAAATATAATAATCAATTTTTGTTGCATCGGTCAAGCCCACACAAAATACAAATATATTAAAATATTTCAAACACATTCGTCAACTTAGCCCACCCCTGATGCAACACAAACTGGGAATATTGTTTAATATTTGATGTATTAGCATCGGCATACCATCAACTTTGCCCTGCAAATGTATATTATTATGAAAATGAAAATTTGTTTCAAAATATATCCCATAACCTGTTTTAGTGCCTATTCATTATTTCAAGTATTGCAGCATATCATTTAATTCATTTAGAACTGAAATTACAAACACAAAATTATGAGACATTGTTACTTAGCTAATTAGAACACAACACAAGTCCTAGACAAACATCTAAGTTTAAGTTACATCCAAGACCAAGATAAACATCCAATTACACATAATACATCCAACTCCAACATAAACATAATACAAGTCCAAGTTTGATCATTTATACATTAGTAAGCATAATTTCAATATTATTAGCCCTCCTTAGATCTACCTAAAATAAATAATACAATCACACAAGTTATTGATAAGTTGTTAACAAGGAATCAAATAAAAATCAAGCCAATGAGTTTATGCTAGCTTTAAGAATACCAAGAAAAAAATTGCACCGATATAAGCTTACAATTCATCAAATATACAATATCAAAATTTTAAATTATGGAATAATCAACTACCTCCAAGTCATGAAAATAAACTTGATTCAACCTTCTAGTTTTTGCTTTGATTCTTTATGAATTCTTGGTTAGGTTAAAATGAAAAAAAAAAAAACTAGTTTGTTAAATGAGAATATGAGCTTTCAAATAAGAACTTCCTATTATAAATTTTACAATATAAGGAGAAGATGAAGACACTTTAAGCTTGGAGAAAATAGAATATGCTAATTAGGTCCAACAAATAAATACACTAACTGTATTGGCATTGAATCAAAAAATGAAAGTGCCTTTTTATTGAAAATTAAAGTAAAGGTGCTTTTGGCAACATTAAATACAATGATTTCGTTTAAAAGATTATTTAACTTCTTAACCAATGTAAGTAGGCCACTATTAAACCATTAGTCAGTTTATCTTTTCATACTCGTTTTCAAGAAATGTACTTAATAATCTTTCTCTCCTAGAACCCCTCAAGATTCCACCTGGCAAAAATACAAAGCACTAAAGTTTAATATAAGAAATGGTATAAATACACACCATAATAATTGAATCAAGATTCAAATCATTGATTGAAAAGCCTATTTTTCGAACTCTTGATCAAACTATTTCATGAATCTAAAGTTCATTACCAGTAATAATAATAATGATAATAGTAAAATAACATGCACAACTAACATTGAATATGAAAGCACAAATTCATGATCAATAATAATAAGACAAATCTATTAACAATTTAACATGAAGAAACATATCAAAAGTCAATACAGAACCCTAACCAGCTAGAAGAACAATTTCTTCTAGCAACAAAAACAAAACTCAATCACACAACAACCCACTTGGTGAAAGTTATCTTTGTATCCACACTAGGTTTTTCAAATCCCCTTTTATCATAAAACACATAGAGGAGCTCTAGCAGTCACAACTATAAACCTTTGAATGAAAAGTTATTTTCAAAATAGGTCTCCTATAACAATATAAACTTCTTATGTGAAAATAAGGTCAAGAATCTGAAGTGTCAAGTCACAATTGCCAGATATAATAAATTATTTACTAATGATAATCGATTATCACATAAATTTTTCTTAAAACATTTTTCACTATGATAATCGATTAGTAGGAGTGGTTAATCAATTATCAGAAAGACTTTTCTAAATAACTTGATTTAAATTAGATAATTGATTATGATAGAGTTTTTTGGATAAACAAAATCTTTCTTGAGTGATTGTTGTGCATGTTGTTTTATGACTCTCTAAGATAAGTCCTACAAAAAATTTATTCACTAATGTATGACTTATTACAAAGGCTTAATCAAATACATAATCAAAATACAAGTCTTCCAATATCTTTTGCCATCACTTTAATTTCTTGGATTTGTTTTTATCATCATCAAAATTTACTCTTGAAGAATGATCTCCATCATCTTCTTTTGCCAACAAAAAGATTTATTCTAATTTTACCTTGATACTATGATATGATTGATCAAAACATGTTCTCTTCTAGTAAATGATATTTTGATTGGCTTTGTCATCATCAAAAAAGGGGAGATTCTTAAAGTAGATAGACATCTTTAAGCAAATAGAATTTTGATGATATTAAAAGACTTAATCTACCAAATGAGGTGGGTTTTTTTTATTAGAAGTAAAACAATGTTAGATGAGTAATAAAGAACGTCTAATTGATATAATCAACTAAAGTGATTAATGAATTTGTTTTGTAGATCAAAATACATAATTTGAACATGTGTTTTGATATGTTTAATCATTGTTATAAGTATTAACATAAGTTGGAAGTTTGGCATATGCAATAGGAAAAGTAATAGGCTAAGCTTTAGAAAAAAAGGAGTCTAAGAAATATATGAGTCAGTGTATTAGATGAGTACAACTTAAAAGAAAACACCAAGTAAACGCATTAAACAACTTGGGTCGATAGACGACCAAAGTCAATAAATGACATAAGGTGCATTAGTTTTTTATTTAATGAGTCAGAATGCGTTGTGTTAATTGGCTACGTGGTTTCATTCTTTAATCTCTAACTGATAATTTAAATTGTGATATTAAGTCTTAGTGGTGAGGTGACCCAATATAAATTCTTGGTGTGTTTTTCTCTCTTTACTCTTTTACTTTGAATATTTTATGTACATGATAATCGCTTGAATTTGTTCATAAACTCTACGCATCACCCCCTTCTAGAGCCACATCACACCAATAAATTTTTTCCATCACTAACACAAAATATGTTTTTAACATATGCTATTTTAGGCTGCTTACATCTATTACAGGTCATACGTAACTGTGGAAGACATAAATTTATGACAGGTAAAATACCATATGTAAATTTACGTCTGGTGCATATATAACAACATAAATTTACATATTTACATTTGTTGTAGAGGCAACATATGTAAATTTGTGATATATATATATATATACATATATATATATATATATATATATATATATATACACACACACACACACACATAAAATAAGGAAACACTATAAAAATTTTCAGAATATTTTAAGTAGTACAGTATCTCAAATAAATCTATAAAGTTTAAAAAAGTGTGTGAAAATACTAAGAAAAAATAATACTATGAATGGTGGAATTTTTAAAACTGTATACCCCATTTCCGACAACTTTCATTTTTGGAGAGTCTCCATCTGAGGTCCGTAGCAAAAGTCACGAATATTTAAGTTTTTAACCACTAAATCTTGGAAATTCTAAATCTGACTAATATCGTAGATGTGAACACTCTACATTTGAATACAACCTAATAGAAGTTTTCACAAAAAAAAAATTGAGTCATAAATTATTTTCTAACCTTTTTTAGTGAATTTTACAAATGAGGATCATATGGGTTAAGCTAAAATAGTCACACACAAGGTAGAAAAACTAACCTCAATGGCAGAAAATGCAATCTTAGGCACACAACAATGGCTATCACGCACATAATGCTTCAGTTTGCTTCACATTTGAGGGTTTATATTCGAGCAATGAAGAAAGTGAAGGAAAAAGTAGCGTATTAGGATTTCCTTAAGAAATTTATGTCTGACCTATAAGCATAACGTCTTATTTGTATATGTCAAACATAAATCGAGAGACATAATAAACATATTTTTTGTTAGCGCATAACTCTTAAAGATTGAACGCGTCAATGGTATTTTGACTTACCCAATAACTCAGTTGACTGTTATAAAATGTTGATTGACAAATTCAATGCTCACTTTGAAACAAGTTGCCATTATGTCACCATGTTCATTACTATGAATAACTTTATATAAGGAAATATTGACTCTTTGAGAGCATTTATGGAGATATTTGTGGAAGTATCCTTTAATATTTTTAATCAGATACTCGACTTGAAAAATCACACTTTGATGATCAACCTACAAACTAAACTTCCCTTGGAAAAGTTGTGCATTGAAGCTCTTAACACTATTCATGATGTAAGAGCTTAAACCCCTAAATACATCCTTGTTGAGGAAAGCACGAAGCTCAAACAAAAAAAGAGAATTCACTCAACAAAGAACCCATTATGGCTCCTAACAACTTTGCTATAAACTTCAAGGAACAACAAATGATCTAATATGATTTATATACACCTCTTAATTCAAACAAAAAAGATAAGGACAAACTAATCTCAAGACAAATGGAAAATTCTTTGAACTAACCAAGCTTCTTACAAAAACTATTTATCTTCTCTCAAGGAAGGAAACTGCACAAAAAAGCTTAAGGAGGAAATTAGTACTTTTATGACTTTTGGAAGAACAAAAGATTGCTTAAAATTAATTCATATCTCATTCATCAAAATGGCTTTGTATAAGAAGTAATGAAAGCTATTTATAAATTTGGGAAGCTTCTTTTGTACTCTAGCCTATGTGTGGGACCAATAGCTTCGTTGAATAAAAATTATAGACCTTTTTATGACCAAAATTTTGAGCTCATTAACCTACCTCTTGCAAGAGATGTGGGACTTCTACATGATGCTCTCTTCACTTGCTTTGGATGCCTTTGTACTCTTGAATAGGATGCCTCTTCTTCTCCCAAATGGAGATCCATAGTTGGCCTACATTGAAACCCGCATTTATTTTCATGTCTACTTAAAGAAAACTTAAGAAATTACAAACAAACATAAATCACTTACAAATATTTACAAGATGAAGATGAAGAAGATTTATATTCTATTCTCCAAATGAAAAGATTCACCTTTTTTAAAGCTTCCTCTTCTTTAATCTTCTTAGCCAATACCCTTATGGTTGGAAGGCCTCTCATAATAATGTCACAAAAAGCCAATTAGAAGTGCTTAATTTCAAAGAGAAGAAAAATAATGACAATACTTCAGAGAGTTCTAAGAAAAAGAAAACTAGAAAAAAAAAGTTTAGAAACTAGCATAATAAATGAAGTCCTAAGGAATGATTCTAGATTTGATTAACAAAAGAAAAAAAATTTCAATCAAACAACAAAACACAACAATACTTGCAAATCTAGTATGTGTGCCACTAAACACTACAAGAATTTGTGCAATTAAAAACGAATTTTTAACAATAGAAATAAAGTTGTATGTATACCTAAAATTACCATTGAATTTTAGAATTTAAAATACTAATATCTATCAATAATGAATCTATTATTAAAATTTGTCAGGTTAGCTTTGTTAGTAAATTATAATTTGTATTACTGACAAATACTTTTGTAGGTAATATATCCGACAATCAATTCCTTCAGTATGTTGATCTTCAGTTTCTGACGGATTTTACAAACGATGAATTATAACTCCATAAAGTCCAATAAAAAAATGAGTCTGGAAGAATATTGACAAAAGATTGTAGTTACTCATGTTGAGGGACGACATAAGAGAGGAACCAATGATAATAATTGTCTAGTTTCAGAGTAGCCTGAATTATGTATAAATTAGAGATAAAGTTGAATTTTGTCCTTATAATGATTTGAATGAATTGGTTCAACTATGGGAGGGTAGAATAACAATTGAAAAGGAAGGCTACCACTAGGAAGGACTATCAGACCACCTCTTACCCTAAGAAAAAGTCCAAGAGAGAGGGTTACCCTTTCAAATCTAAATATGAAGGGTCATAAGAAAGGGATAGAGATAAAATAAAAAACAAGTATAGGGAGCCTTCCGAATTTGTGGTCATCTACTTTGATGATATTTTTGATTTACAATAAAGGCCTAGATGAGCATCTCAGCCATCTTAGACAACTCTTAATTATTCCTAGGGACCGTTACCTATTTGCCAACCTTGACAAATGCACCTTTTGCAAAGACAATGTTATTTTTCTTGGATTCAAGGATGGAAAAGATGGAGCGCATGTGGACCTTGAGAATATAAAGGCTATCCAAGAATGACCCACCCACAAGACAATATTAGAAGTTAGGAGCTCTCATTTGTTAACTAGGTTTTACAAGAGATTTGTCCATGACTTCTCTACTACAATTGTTGCTCTCATCGAACATGTTACGAAGGATGTGCCATTTGTATGGGGTGAAGAAAAATAATAAAATTATTTTGAGACTGAAAAATAAATTCACCTATGCAACCATTTTAGTTTTGCGTGACTTTTCTAACATCTTTGAACTAAAGTGAGATGATTTTGGGGTTGGAATAGGTGTTATGTTAATTCATAGTGGTTATCCCATTCCATATTTTAGTGAAAAACTAGAAGACCCACCTTGAACTATCTCACCTATGATAAAGAGCTCATATGTGGCCTCAAAACCCAAGAACATTACTTAGTAACTAAGAAATATATCATGAACACTAATAATGAGTTACTTCAGTACTTGAGAGGCCAGGGAAAGTTGAACAAAATACATGCTAAGCGGGTGAAACACTTACAAAAGTTTCCATATGATATCAAACAAAAAAGGGGAAATAGTAATATTGTAGTTGATGCTTTGTCTAGAAAACACAAATTACTAGTTTATTTGGGTTCTTAAATTTTAAGGTTTGATAACATAAAGGAATTGTATAAGCATGAGGAAACATTTGAAAGTAGTAGGGGAGGCCTCATGGGCCAACATGGGGTTGATAAAACCTTTACTATTTTGAAAAGAAAATTTATAGGCCTCACATGAGTGTGGAGGTATTCTAAATGCAAACTTTACTTGCAAGTTAAGTCTAAAATAATGCCTCATTATTGCAACATAAATTACGACGAGACGAAAAAGCAAAAAGAAAGAGCTTAGAAATTGAGATTTGGAGTCACCATCAAAGTTTATTTTTGAAAAACTATGGAAAACAATAAAGATAAAACATGTCTACGAAACCGGATTTTAGGTCTAGGAGTCAGTTACGTGGAAGGAAGATATTAGGATCCTATAATGCTCGCCTAAAGGCGATACCTTTAGTTAAATGTGGTAAATAAATGTGATTTTTTCAAAATATTTAATTTTCCCCAAAATAAGAATGAAAGATTGTATCGAAAGACACAACAAATATTTTTTTTGGGCCCGACAAGTATGTACCTCAGTCTTATGTATTTCCATTCACAATGGAAAATCAGGATCCCACATAGTTTTAAAAAAATATTTGTTTGAAAATTTTTAACTTTTTAACTTTTGCAAATTTTCATATTTTTTTTTCGATATTTTTGAATTTCGAAAGATACCATGATAGCCTCCTCCTTAAGATAGGATGGGCCAAAGCTTGAAATGGTGGTAATGGAGGTGATAGGATATGCAAAAGCTTGGTGAAAGGTGGTGGAAACTCTCAGTTTTTGAGGTTGTAATGGTAGAATGAAGGTTATTTCTCTAAAAGAGGTTAGGGTAACTCTAGAGAAAGAGGTGCTAGAGAGACTTCAGGGGATGCTCTATCAAGTGACTAAGAGACAAGTTTATGGCTAAAAAATAATTGTGGTAGCATAAGCATCTCAAAGTGAGAAATACATAGGGAGACACCTCTATTTATAGAATAAGGTGTTTGCAAAATGGTCCAAAATCCTAGAATGCTAACATGCACAAAAACCTTAAAAATGCTAGCTTGGTAAAGAAGAGCTTGACATGTAGCACTCCTCACTCTCAAAAAAATGAACTACTAATTTCTTGTATGTGGAAAGCTAGTTTATGAAAAGCCTCTCCAATAGGACAATGACACATGACCATTACCTTTGTAAGAGAAACCTCCATTATGGCCTTGTCATATGGCATGTGTGGGGCGCCCTTCCTAATCTAGTTAGATTAATATAATTAAAAGAGTTGCTTAAGTAGGGAGCATCGTAGACGCATATGATGTTCCCTACTTAAGCAAGATTGTTTTTAAAACTCTATACTAGTTGGCCCTAAATGCAAGGCCTTCAAAGAAAATCCTACACTACAAGACCTTTAGTACAAGGTCTAAAAATGCTTCATGATGACCCAAGAGAATAGGAGCTTAGCTTCTCCTTGTTGAGAGGATGCTAACTCTTCTTGACATTGTTTGGCCATGCTTCTTGTGATAGGATCCTTGGTTAGGGGTGTGCCATCGTACCAAGTACAAGGATGATGCAAACAGTCATATGATTACTCATACCATTATTTAAAATATCAGATGATGCGGGCAACCATTCAAATATCTAAATGAATGAAATGAAATGATATTTTTAAGTTATTTTTGAAAAAGAAAGGTGTCGAGTACTAAGGTAACATGTGTGGTCACACAAACACTTATATCTTTATTTTAAGAATATTAGACAACGTGGATAACCATAAAAATATCAAAAGAAAGAAATGCGAAAAATAATTTTGTGGTAATTTTTATGGGAAAAAAGTATATACTATTACACGATGCATCTATACATTCTTATTTTACTACTAATTTACAAATATAATTTAAACTAAAGTATAAAACCATGATAATAAAAATTACTTACAATAGTATACATTCAACATATTAAATCTAGTTATTAAATTTAAAATGAGAGAGCCACATCATATATCATACATATATTACAATATTAAATTCAAAGTGGGACACACACTATCCAATAAGCATGAATCAAGTGCATGTAATGTAATATGAAGTATTCCTACGAATTGCACCGTGATTTTCTCTTTCTGTAAACAAAACAAATACAAGTTTATGGCCACACATTGATCTTAACACGAGCCCACAATTGTCATAAGTTTAGAAATGGATGCTACTCTACTCCAACATAAAATGAAGAAAAAAAAAAGAAAACACTTCTTAATTATTTTGTGACAACCAAATATGCACATGCTTCTATCATAAAAATGCAATGACTACTATAAGACCACACATGCATTTGGAAGGAGAACTACTGTAACGTCATGCATAGTTCCATACAATTGAGTCCTAATTCTTGAATCAATTCTTCTCCCCATACTCCATTATCACAAAGCATTATCAAACAGTGTCAAATAAACCACCTCGAATCATCAAACAATCAACTAAAACTTTCCAATATTCAAGTTTCAACAAATTCAACTCTTCCACCATACTTCAAACCTCTTTCAAATGCAATTCCAAAAACCTTCCAACTGATGAAACAAACGTGGAAACAACCCAAAAACCATTCCCACTCGTTCACAATAGTGGTGATCATGGATTGAATTTTTAATGGTTCAACCCATATCCATTTTAGATCCAAATAAGTAGATAAGATTTTCAATCCAAATCCATTTTTTTCAACAAAACAAGTTTGGAATTTTTTAAAATCTAGATTCAAATATTTGGATCAAGATTTAAATCCAGATCTAAATATTTGGATCAAGTTCAAAATCTAGAATCCATTTTTTATAAAAGAAAATTAAATTGAATTTTCTAAAACTTATGTCCTTAGGACCGACACCATCGGATTTGATAGATTTTTTGTCGAGCTCAACTTGGCCAAATTTCAACATGGAAAGGACTCAACTGACTTCTGTCGTGGCCAACCGAATTTTGGTCGTGGCCGATTTGGTCAAATTCGACCAAATTTTGGCTGGGGTCAACTCGGCCAAATTCGAACAAATTTCGGTCGGGATTGACTCAGTCGAGTATGCAAAAATTTCGGTCAAGACTGACTGAAGAAAAGTTTTCCACATGCGACCAAATTTCAGGCGAGGATGACGTGGTCAGATACGGCCAAATTTGGGCCAAGATAGACTCGGAAAAATTTTGGTCAGGATCGACTTGGCTAGATTCGGCCGAATTTTGGCCGGGGCTGATTTCATCTAATACAACCAAATTTTGGTCAAGGACTGACTCGACCAAATACAGCTAAATTTGGGCTAGGACTGACTCAACCAAATTTGGATCGGGGCCAACTCGACTAAATTCAGCCAAATTTCAATTGAGGTCGACTCGGCTAAATATAACCAAATTTAGGTCGTGATCGACTCAACCGAAACAACCAAATTTTTTCCAGGCATAACTCGGCCGAATACAACCAAATTTAGGCTAAGGCCGACTCAACCAAATTTCGACAAGAGCCAACTCGACTGAATTTGGCCGGCTAGAATATTGCCAAATTTTGATCGTTGTTGGCTTCACCGAAACGGACGAATTTGTTCGGGGTTGACTCTGCGAATATGGTCAAATTTGGGCTAGTCCATCTTAACCTTTAGCCTAACCCAACTAAAAATTTGGATTGAATTTTTTAGATTATCCATATTTAAAAATCTAGTTTAGAGAATAGATATTCAATCCGTAAAATATATAAAATATAGATCAGATTGAGATCCAGATCCAATAAAATAGATTTTATATAGATTGAATTTTTAATAAAATAAATATTAAATGGATTGGAACAAAAATATATTGGATCAAGAAAATTGGATTTTTTTTTCCGAACTTGTGAGTGCGGCTTCATGCTAGTGTCATTTAAACCGGCCAAACCAATCAAACCCAAACACAACAAACCATCTATTAACTCTATACACAATATCCAGAATCACATCAGGAATATAAAACTCAAAACTCACTCACAATATTCTAAAGAGCAAGAATTTATCTCCTCATCACTTTGCATTTCAGCTTTTGAGTTAATTTGCAAGTTGAGTTCATACGTGAACTTATATTCCACTGTTATAATTTGTTTCCATTCATTTTAATCAGTTCATTCCATTTCGTTTTGATGTTTCTAATCAATCATCTTTCATTAAAAACTGAAAAATTAAAGAAACCTGAACTTAGGTAGTTTCGTTAGTTAAATTCGTTAATTCTGTTAACCTAGGATAGATCAATTTAGAATTTCCGTTTTCTGATGTTTGTTTGTTAAATTTCCTGTTTCTATCTTCAATTGAAATGCATCTGCGTAATATCAGTCACGAGTTCTTTGTTTCACAGATTTTGCTTTTCATTCAAGTTTCACGAATTTGATGTTTTTAATCAGTTTTAAATCCATTTTCAGGTTACTTTTAGCTTTTAGATAACTATAGGAATTAGTTCCATTGTAAAATAGCATTTAGGATTCATTACAGCATTTTATCATCTTTACATAGTTAGATTTTCTTTTAAGCATTTTGTCAAACACTTAGTTTTCACTTTTATCCATCATTTTGACTACTGTTTTAGTTCAGTTTAGGTTTCTAATCTTGCGTATACACATCTCATATGTTCATATATGACTTCCATGCATTAGAGTAGCTTTTATTATTGTTTTAGTTAATTTCTTATTTTTCCCTATTGCATTTTTTATCATTTTCTAAGATGTCTTAGTTGACCACTTACATTTAGGAGGAGGAAATTAGGTTTTGTTTGAATTCTTGAGCACCTAGGAGCTCAACAATCTCTTTGAAACAAAGACGTTTTATTTTTCAAATCAACATCTTTACATCCAGTACTTCAAAAAGAATGTTTTGATGTACTCTTCAAGATATTTTTCAGATTTCTTCCTTGAAGTTATTAGTTTGTGAAATTTCTTTGATTATTTTCTCTCTATAACTTCTATACTTGTATTTCTTCATTTGAAATCTTCAAGTCATATGACCGTTTAAACCTTTGAAATTGAGAAAATTAACTTCAACTCAACATTTTTATTCTTTGAAAAAGAATGATTTGATTAAACTTTGAATCTTCAGATAATCCTTTCTTGAAACTCTAACAATGCAAAATATCATAATCTTCAATCTCTAGATTAAAGACTGCTTGATATAGAATAATTTGATGTTGTTCTCTCCAACATTCACAATGTTTTATCGTGAATAGAAACTTTTAAAACAGATTATATTATATACATATAACGTTAGTAGCATTAACATCATAATCATATATATATATATATATATATATATATATATATATATATATACTTCTCATAAAATATATTTACTTGGTGAGAGTTCTAATAGGCATATCAAATTGGTTCTTTGACTCCAACCCGTCTATGTTGTCTATTTTATAAGTCACAACAACCCCAATTCAATATTAAAATATAGCACCTCTAGATACAATTTAACCAATCTAATATATTTATCCTCAAATTTCCTTCAATCACATATATTTCAAACTAATATATCATACTAATATTCAATATGAATCAATCATCATTACTATACACATCTCATCACATATTTCATTCACACCCTAATATCATAATATATAAATATTAAGAACAACACTAAATAGATTTCGTTACCTACAAAGACTATCCTCAAAGTAAAATTCCAATGTCCATGCAATAAGGTCACTTAAAACTTAAAGAGCTAAAGTAAAGTATCCAAACACAATAGAATTATGTAATGCATGTTTCTGGTGTAATGGGTTATGTCCTCTGCACTCAAACATACCTACTAATATTTCAATACTATATATCCTAAATAGAAAAAAATAAAATGGTAATTATATATGAATAACATGCAGAAATATTTGCATATATTTGTATATCTCAATACCAGCCAGGGAAAACATAACTTATAATACCTATAATCATACAATACCAAATATAGTAGGATGTCAACATTATTGAAGTAATAATATGTTGATAAGTAATATCTAATATATCCACACATAATAAAAAACATGTAATAACGTAAAAAGAAGTCTTAATAATATACATAGTCATCAAAATTATTGTATTTTTGTTAAGGGTCTTCTTTATGGTCTTGTTGCTGTTGGGGTTGTGGCTAAAATAGGGTGAACTGGACTAGGGTGGACTGGACTAGGTTAGGTTGTTGTTGGGATAGTGTTGGACTGGATTAAAGATGTTGAAGATGAGTTTGGGCATCCGAAGGCGAGAATTCCATGACAAGATTTTGCAACATTTGAAACCAGCAGCCCATATTGTCATAAGCCTGATCACATGCTTCTAATAGTTATCTAAGATATGTAATGTCCTTAACACTAGTGCAAGAATAGGGTTAGTGCTTGAGGGTACCTCTTCCAATAGTATAATTTGCAGTAAGTTGTCTTTCCCCACATAGTTTTCCTCTATTTTTTCCATCAACAACCTCAACCCAACACTGTGTCTTATGTCATCACATCACCATTGTTATGCTTTTCTTATGCATCAAGACATGACCCTTTCTCAAGTAAGACCTATGAAACTCTAGTTTCAAATTCTTCATGTTAAAGGAGAAAATGAGAAATTAGTTAAATATGGTACAATTTTAAATTTAAAGAAAATAATAGTAACAATGTTTTCTTACATGTGTCATCCGAGATCTTTCACCAACAAACTAATTAGATCCCTTGGGAAGATGAGTTTTGTTGAAATACCTCATCATCAAAGAGAGACAGTCCCAACTCCTTTGCTTGTAACAAAATATGGGGTTACATATATACAAAAAATTTAAAAGAAATAAGTTAATTAAATCATAATATGACAACAAAAAGAAACAAAATTTTATATACCATACAAATGACATGCTCAAGAATGGCAATGGAATAACCCGTGTGTAGGGTCCCATCCTTTTCTAAATTTTTTTGCCATTGTGGCACATTTATTATGATAGAGAAGAGAATTGAAATTTTAGAAAATTATTCTAGATATCCTCCCCCAACCTAATAAGAGCATTCTCCTGTAATCCTAGCATCTCTAGATATCTCAAATAGCCTATGAGATGCTTTGTTGTGGAACTTTTTCTTTTTGAATTTGAGTTTCATGCTCATGGTTGGTATCCTTACATTTATCCTCACATGAATCCTCACTCTTATTAGAACTCTCTTCGTCTTGGCTACTATAGATGTCAATGTCGCTTAAGATCATGGTCTTCTTGGTAGGGCATTGAGATGCAATGTGTACTCTACCAAGAAATTGAAACACTTTATGTCACTAGTGTGAGTGTGTGATGATGACACTTCCCTTGGTTTCTCCTTTTCCTTAAAGTTCCTAGAGGGTTCTTCTTTAATTTGCTTACCCCCTTTTTGTCATAAGAGTTGTTGTTTCCTTTGAAACTTTTGCTAAAGATTTGTTGCTCCACCTTAATACACATTTGTACTAAGTCATTTAAATCTTAGTAGGGCAACAATTCAACTTTATCTCTTATTTCAAAACTCAGGCCACCAAGGAACCTTGACATGGTGGTGTCTTCATTTTCTCTAATTGTAACCCTCATCATATATAACTCCATCTTTTGTCTATATTCCTCAACTCATGTTATTTTGATGGAGTCTTTGGAGCTTATCCATTAGCCCCCTATTATAATAGGAAGGTATGTGCATTATTCTCATTGCACTTCTCAAGTCATTCCAATATTGGACTTAGGGGGAATTGGAGAGTCTTCTCTCTCTCTCACTAGGGAAGTCCACCAATACATGACATTCCCTTGGAAGCTTAAGGTGGCTAAAGGACCTTTCTTTCATCACTCTTGGTGACACTCAAACAATTGTTCTACCTTCATTTCCCAATCTAGATATGCCTCTACATCTTTTCAGTAGAAATGATCGAGGTTTATTCTAATCTATTTGGGTTGTTTCCTATGGTGATGCTTTCTTCTAGGCCTTCTAAGTGGAAGAGGAGCATGTTGATAGAAATTTTCTATTAATCTAATATCCTCCTCATAGTGTGTGACACGTGTAGGAGTTTTGGAGCTTTTCTTGGAATGGCTCCCACTCTTTAACCTCTTTTGTACTTTTTCTCATTTTTCATTAAAAACTCTAAGCTCTTTTCTAAGGTGGTAATATAGTTATCCTTTTCAAATCTTTCTTTTTCTTTTAAAATAGTTTGTTGCCTTAGCCAAAGTTTAAGTGATTTTAGTTCATGACTAATTGGTTTAAACTTGGTGTTGCCTCATCACTAGAATCACTAACAACTTAGTGTGAATAAGCTCTAGAAATCTTAATATTTTTATGATATGAAATGGACAAACAAACTTGGATTTCAAAAATAATTCCCTAAGAAATTTAAGGAAGCAAAATAAGCCCAACTTCACTTCCATGAAAGATAGGTGAATCACTATGGATTTCTTAAAAACCAAGCCTTTCCTTAGCCCAAGTTTACCTCAAGCTCTCTTTCACCAAACTTCTCGAATGTAATTAATTTTGATAAGCAAGTAGACACACACAAAACTATAAGCAATTAAAGAAAGAAATTAATAAGCTAAACTAGATCGTCGTAATGGTAAAGTTAGAAGACACTTAGAACCTTCAAACCTTTACCAAGTAAGATGTGTTTTCAATATGGTAAAAAAATATTCTAATAAGAGATGAATTGAGCACCACAGACTCCCCCAAGGCACATAATTAGGCCACCGCTTACAAGTGCAAAAACAAGATAATTTTACAACTCAAAATGAATACAAAATGTAGACAAATACAACCAAAATAATGCAAAAAACTACTCCAATATACACCAACTTCAAGCCCTTTTTCACTCCTTTTCAAAATGTTTCACTCTTGCTCTTCAATGTTCAAGCTCCAATTAGGTCTCCACCCCCTAAAATGCTACCTTAAGGAATAAAAGACAACTCCTACACCAAATAAGTCACAAAACATGAGAGAAAGACAAGAAGAAATCAAGAAAAGGCTTATGAACAAGGCTCTTTCAAAAGGACCATATGTAAGACTTTTCCTTGACCATAAAAGCAACTAGACCATAGAGAACTTATGCATAGGGTGTCCCATCAAGACCACGAATAAACCAATCAACACATGACAACTAGCTAACAAAAACCTCACATGTGATACACTACTATTTATGAGAAAGCAAGAACACTACACATCAAAAAGAGCATTAACCACCAACGCAACATTGCACTGCATGTGGATGAACCAAATTTACGTAAACCATGGCTCTCACTCCAACATGAACGAGATACGTAAAAACATATTAGAACCTCAAAGTTGTGACACAAAGAAGGAAAAAAAAACTCCATGCACGCATGGAATAAACCTAGTCACGGTTTTCCCTACCTCAAAGGTATCTAACAAAGTGCTGAACCAAACACATAAAATGAGTGCACACGAAAAACATTGTTGCCATTGTAAGGAACGTTATTGTAACCCCTAAAATATGTGGTTGTGTGTGTGTAGATCGTGGAGTTGAGCTATCACTCACCATAAAGTCAAGAAACCACACACAACCTAACCCTTAACAAAAACTAGAAAACTAACGCATGTTGCACCGTTAACGTGAATGAAACAAAAATAACAACGCACACAAACATAAGGTTCTTCTACAAGGCTGAGAAGATGATTTAATGGCTAATGGAGGAATGAAACCTAACTCTGACACTTCCTTAGCCAATCCTGAACAAGAAAGAATTTTAAACAAATGCAGACTAAGAAGACAACATACATACACACATCCATGATAGGTTCAAGATTCAGAAAAACAAACAATACCATCAACAATAGCACGCATAACAATTAATCATATGGCATTCAAGCATCTATGGATAACGTAAAATATAAATAAAAATCAAGATCAAGCTTCCTTACCTGGACTACTTTCTCCAATACACTTTCTCCCGCAACCTCTTTCACTCTTCACAAGCTCTCTCCATTTTTAAATCTCTTGGTTTCTCCCTCTTCCTAAAAAACCTAAGTTTTAACCTATAATCCTCTTTCATTCCCAATCTTTTTTGTTAATATTCTACAATTTCAATCTAAAATCTTGGTCGTTTGTATTATATGTGGCAACAAAGATTTTCAAAATAGATAGAAAAGATAAAATAAAGTGAATTTTGTGCGTGGGTGACAACAACAATTTTAATTAGGAAGAAAGAACAAAAGAAGTATATATATATATATATATATATATATATATATATATATATATATATATATATATAAGTGTGTATGTGTGTGTAATAAGCTTAAATCGACAACAGAGAGAGGATGCATTAAAAGCAACAATAACCATGCACATGACCAAGTTTAATAACAAGGAAGAGAGAGAAAAACAAAGATGAAAAGGAAATAAAACCAACTCCTTTTATCCCAACCAGGTTCAAATCCATGCACATCCATACATTAAACATATACCTCAACCAGTAAGCTACATATTTGCTCATGTTATAATGTACATTATAAAATATTATAAACACTCATTTTCCATAAATCATAATTAAATTAAATAAATAACAACTTAAATCACTTAAATAATTAAATTAATTTTTCCATGTTTTCTCTTTGTTAAACCACGTGGCCACTACTGCAACAAAAAAATCTAATTAAACACATTCATTTTATAATCTCACTCGAAAATTCTAAGTCTTTCCCGAGTCTTACATTAAACATAAAAAGAAACTAAAATAAAAACATGATAATGCCAATTATCAAAATACCCCAAACTTAAACATTTTCATTTGCTCATGAAAGATTAAAATTTTTGGATTTTGAAAACTCTCATCAATTAAGGAATACTAGAGAAGAAGCCTTCAAGATAGGACAATTGAACATCATTGAGGGGTTGGATAGATTGTATTTGCAACCTCCTTAGGAACTCATGACCTGGGAGATGTTTGAAGCAAGTGTTCCTTGGCCATAAGTGCCATATTCTGAGATATTTGATAGCTTTGAGCCTGAAGACCAAGATGGTGATGGTGGAGATGAACCAATAGTGGAAGCCTAGGAGTAAAATACTAGATAGAGGCCATGATCTTAGAACATGGTGTTTTCTTATTTTGAATTGTTGCTTTGAGTCATTTTCATATGTAGTTTTTTTCTGCTTTGTATTTTTATTTGAGTGTGTATGCCATTATCTTAAGCTCATATGTGGTAATCATGTTTTCAGTGTGCACTTCAACTAATGTAATGATCAACTAAACTGAAATATACATGGGCATTGATTGTCTTACATTTTGATTGTGCATACATATTTGAATATTTTGTGACATGCTTTGAGTGAAAGATAGTTTGGTTTGATGACATGATGGTTTGTCCTTTTTAAAACATGAGAGTGAGATCACACTTTAGTAAATTACTGATTATTACCATGAAATTGATTTTTTCTTGATTCTTGTTAATAAAATCATATAATTTGTTAGAAATGGTAAAGGCATTTGTTTGGTATGTTAAATCTACTTAGCCAAATAACCAACCCAAAAGTTAATTGTTTATTGTTATCCTCTTTGAGTCTAACTGTTTCATTCTTTAACCTTATCCTGTAAAGAAAATATATCTTGTTTAGCACCTTTGCACTGAGAACAGACACATGTTGAGTGAAATAAAGGTATGAGATGAGATCAGTTTAGGGTAAGGTGTAAACACCCTACCACTTATCAAGGTAGGAGATTGAATAAGTTTCAAGTAGAACTTTGTAAGCAAACCATACCCCAGCAAACTAAATAAGTTTGAGGTAGGCTTTTTGTAAAGTTTCTACCCCAAGAAAAAGAAAAAGAGAAAAGACAATAGTTTTACATGATAGAAAAGGGTTGTAGGAATTACGTGAAAAATGTATAGCATACTCATAGTAACATTCATATGTGATTGTTCTCTTAGGCTTAATGGTGTTTTTGAAGTCTTGGAAATCTATAAATTGAAGACTTGAAGAAGTCAAAAATAAACACTTGGAGAGAAAGAAACTTCATATATATACTTGATGGTAGAAGGGCATTCTGAAGGCTGGAGGCACTTAATTTAATCATCAGTCTAATGTTTAGTATGTTTAGAAGTAGCTAACTCCCTCATTCACGGGAGTTGGGTGTAATATATTATTAATTCTCTGTGAATTCTTCATTCAATATAATTTGTTTCCATATATAATCTCTTATGTTTTATTTTTGTTTTAACTACATAGTCTTTGAATGTTGCACATGCGGGAGTACCTACTGATCCAAAAGATAGTTTGGGAACCTAGATTATGATCTTTAAGTTGCATGTTCTAGATATGGTACATATTTGGGAGTATTGGCTAATCCAAAAGATAGTTTGGGAAACCTGAGTAGGATAAAATAACAATTGATTTCACATACTAGACATAGATGTGGTCATTGGTCATTCTTAAGCATCAATATATTGGTTAGTAATGCAAACATAATAGTAAAAATTGGTAGATAAAGATTTTTTATTATTCTAGTGTAAGCTTGTATGTGACAAAATCGAGGCATGTTGCAAACGATGTGAGTGTGAGAGACAAAAATAGAAATATATTGTTTGTTATTTTTACTTTGAATGGAATCGTGAAATCTAATCGCGGTGAAGCTTTTATCTGATACTTTTCGAAATCGAGTTCTTGGTTTCCTTTGTGAAAATTTCTGATTAATTCTTTATTTTTTATTTCTAAATTTATTTTCTTATATATACCATGATTTTTTATTCGTATCTTTGATTAGCAAAACAATCCAATAATTTAAATCACGATAGTCTCCATGTGAACGATATCTGAACTTGTCAACTGTATTACTTGTACAATTTGGTACACTTGTCAAACACGAGACGTATGTGTGTGAAGAAAAAAATAAAATATTTGATTTGATTTATGAAATAGTGGACGTTTCAATTTTTTTAATTTAAATAAATATTTATTCTTCGACATATTCATGCATTTAATATTTAAAACATCAAATTAAGTATGAGAGGATAGGTATAGGTGGAAGAAGATAAGAATGTTAATAAAAATAATGATAACCTCTACTCTAACGGTCAATAAACTCTTACACTCTTTTATATCAGTATGTATTTACTATTTTACCTGTAATGTTTCATTTATAATTATAAAATATTGTCTTTAAGATTGAACAGTTAACTGGTGAAGTTGTTGATGGGATGTGAGAAGATAATCTCCCTTAAAAATAAAGAATAAAAGCATTGGTGCAGAAGTTTTTAATGTGCAGGCAGAGTTAATAATAGAGGTATGCATGATGTTAACAACCAAAACTGGACCATGGTTTTCACCAAACCAAACCCTTTACAGTGATGATGGAAGACTGAACAGTAGAGACCTCAAAACATCGTGTGGCTGGGGATTGAGAATCACTTACTTTCTGCATCCCCAGGTAAAGTTGAAAGAGCATAGTCGATTCTCCATCACTATCACATGCACAACGCATTCTAAAACATATCTCGTTTTTTACGTTACTTTTACAAAACAAAAACCCAAAATCGTGACCACTTTTGGATGTTTTCCTCGTTCGAAAACGCGCACATGCGTAGTCTTTTACAGCAGCTTTCACAGTTATTGTTTTCTCTGTCGCTAACTCCATGCATGCTTCAAGTGTGGTTGTTTTATTTATTTTTATTTTTTCTCTTTTCTTTTTTATTTCACGTCTCTGCAGATCTTATGTTGTGTTTACTGTTCCATGTCTCTGCAGGTGAAAGAGAAACGAGAACTTTTTCTTTCATGGAAATTTTTGGTTCACGCTTTTTTTCAACCAAATAAATTAGATTAATCCTCAACAGCAGTGAAATTGTATGTGAAATTCAAATATGTAACCTAATATAATTTATCACAATTAGGTTAGAGTACTCCTTTACTATGTTTTTCTTAATAGAAGAATTTCATTAAAATATATTATAAAATTGACTTCTCTATTTAAAAAACATTAAATTATTTTTGTGAAAAATATGATTTATCATTACTTAATATATTTTAATTTTCTAAAATCAAATTACTAATTTATTGAACTTTCATTTTAAATTAATGTTCAAATTAAAATATAAATTTTATATTTTAAACTTTGATTAGTTTTAAATTTTTATATTAACTTTTTTTTATCAATTTTCAGTCTTTTATATTTTCAAATATTTTAATTTTTTTAATATTTAATCCAAACTATTTAAATCTATCTTCAATATATAATTATTTAATTGAATGGAATGGTTGTATTTATGTTATATTTTTGTATTTTATACTTTATATTGTTACCTCAATTAAAATGTACTAATACAATGTACAAGATATGTGCTAGTTATTTTTATTCACATTTTATAAATTTTAAAATAAAAATAAGAACAAAGATGAAATTAAAAAATATATAATTCTATCAGAATGAATAAAATTAATAAATAATATAACGTGCAATTATTATATATTATCTAGGATGCTTATCTTTAGGGGAGGGAAAAAAATAGAGAGAGTGAAAATATTTATAATTAATCATTTCTATTTTTTAACTGTTCATTATTGAATTGTATTATTTTGTAAATAATATTTTTATAATTATATAATCTATAATAATTTTTACATTCAATCCATAAATTCAGTGATGGTCTAAATGATATATTTTAAATTATCAGTAAGTTTGAAGCTAAAAAAAGATTTTGCATTACTTTTATAGATTCTATGTAAGGAAATACCCTAAGTCAATGAGTTGAAATTGATATACTGAAAGTGTTTTGAATAAATAAATTTTTTGTACATAGTAGTTATACTTACCAATTTTATAATTCATAATAATTTATGATGAGAAATTAGTCCTATAAATTTGTATGTGTATTTATATTTCATATAAATTTATGTTAACTTTATGAATGTGTATATGTATTTATATTTAATATAAATTTATATTAATCTTAAGTGTGTTCTTTTTTTTATTTATTATTATTATTATTATTATTATTATTATGTTCGTATTTGTTATAAAAGAAATATGAGTTTTATATGTTTTTTTATTCTTTATTTTAACTTTATATATAAAGTTGTATGAATATCCATGAGAAATTATAATATTTTTCTTTAATGCAAAATTTGTTTAAATATTATTTAACTAAAAAAACAATTTTACCGTTAGATATGCAAGATTTCTCTCCGATTATGTCATGTAGCAATATCCCGTTATGACTTTGATTTGAATGATCTAACATGAATATTTTAGTCAGAGGTAGTTAATAGAAATAAAGTGATCAAATTATTAGAGTAGTAATATCTTCTAATTACTTTTATATTATTTATTCAAACATTCAAGTTTAATGATAAAAAACATACAAAATTACCCCTTCTCTTCTATGTCATTTGAATTAAAATAATTTATTAAAATAATTAGACAAGTAATAAGATACTTTCTTTAGTGTTAAAGTGTATTTTAGTTAATATTTTCATGAATGTGTTTAGACGTTGAAACAAAATCTAAATTTTAATTTTCCGTGATTAAAATCCTCTTGTTATCATCCATAATAAATCACAATTTAGTAGGTTTAACGGATTTCTAGCTATTCTTGTGTGTGATATTTTTTATTAACAATATCAATTTCACAACTCACATATGCAGATAAAATAGGAAATATGAGTTTTTAGTCATATAATGTTTATAAAAGGAAAAAAGTAGTACCAACAATATTTATGTGTTCACTTTTCTATTCAGTTTATTCAATAATACCAAAAATGGTATTTGAAATATCTGTATGTTCATTTTTATGTCATTTTATTTAACATTATAAAAAAAGTAGTCGTATACAATTTTAATGCGCTTAATATTTAAATAATTCTCTGAATATTACATTAAACAATAAAAACAAAGGAAAGTTTCTCAAAACACATGAAGATTTGGAAAGTCCCTTTACATGTTTCATGATACTCATGCTCCTAGCTGTAACACCATCTTGTCTCAGAAACACAATCAAATCAATTTAAGAGAAAATGCAAATAACACATAATAATGTATCTATCTAAAATTGATAAATGTTCAACAATAAATATTCATCAAAAGCTTTCTATCGACAAAATTCATTTAACTATTTTCATCAATTCATTATTATTCATATTTAATTAGACGACATGCTAAAAATTTCATTGCATACTAGGATTAAATATGTGGAGTGTTTAATTTATATCGGTATATTTTACTATTAGGTGACATCTATTTTAGTTTCCAACAACAATCCACATTTTCATGAAGTAGTTTCTAAAAAATTTAATAAAATAATTTTTATTAGGAGTTACTCACGATTTGTTTTTTTTTTTTTCTGAAAAACAAGTATTATTAATAGATTATCGACGATTTTGACTAACTTATGGTAAAGCAGTACTTACCGTAGTTTTGAAACCCCAAATATTTATTAGTGATTTTGGAAACCTTGTTGACAGTGTAGGAACCTCTATTATTTATTGACGGTTTTGGAATCCTTATTATTTATCGGCATTTTTGGAACTCCTGTTTTTTAACAATGATTCTAGAGCCCTTATTATTTAGCGACGATTTTAAATCCTTTCTAATGTATGAAAGTACTGAAAACCAAATTTTAGTGTTTTTTACTACAATGCAATTCATTATATATTTACTACTTTTTTACTTATGTTTCAGATTTTCTTAATTTTATTTGTTATACTTTTTTAAGGCATGTAATTCCTAAAACAAGATATTAAAAAAATTGTAAGATTTTGACATTTGTTTATAACTAAATATAACATTCACAAAAATAAAAAAACATTGTTTATAAGTTCAAGATAAATAATAAAATTCAAACATTCAAACTAGTGAAATATTACAATATCTTTGTTCTTTTAGTTATAACATCAAACATAATGAAAGTTTAATAAGATTCTTTAACTAACAATCTTAATCTGAATCATTTGTTTCTTCATTGGAACACTCCCTTGATTAGATACACAACAAAAAATGATCGTAATTATTAACATTCTTTACAATATAAAATATATATTAGTATACTAAAGATTTAAGTATAATGAAACACAAGAAAGTCATGAGGTAATTCTCCTTGATAGTTTTGTACAAAGAAAGTCATCATTGTCTTCATTTCATTGACTTATGATGTTAATGAAGAAACCTATTTTAGAACATAATTAATCAAATTAATCAAAGTGCTTACATTTTACAACATGTCTAACAACAATACAAACTTAAATCAAACTCAAAATCATCAAACTCAATGATTTTGCACACAGAAGGAGAAGAAACATTCTAGTAATCCTCGGTTCTTAACTTAGGTGTTCTATTTTGGACATGTTTCTTAATTTTTAGAATTTATGTGTGATGTATATTTTTATTGTCTGATAGTTACACTTAAATCAACTACAACAACCAATCAACAACTAAACATTTTTTATCATTGGGTAGGATTCATGGTGACCCAATCAGATTATAGAGCAAGATTTGATAAGTACAAGTCAACAAAATGTCATTCGTTTATTAAATGATTAACTAATTTCAATAATTGTTTTAGTTACTTTAGTAGGGGGATATTTGTCATAAGAAAGTATTAGATATTGTACAATTACTTTATAGAACTTCCTTAACATAAGGGAAACATGCAAACGAAACTTTAAGCAAGTCGCAACATGATAGCTTAAGATAGAGATTAAAATGTGGGATCTATTTGTAACAACCCAAATGAGGAAAAAGAATGTGATTAGTTTCTACATGGCCAAGCAATTTATACGGTCCATGATATGTTCTATATTACAGGTTTTGTATGAAAGTGTCACTGTGTATTTGTGTCAAGTTCGCTTTTGGACATTTGTTCCTACACTCCAAAAAATATCTAGTCTCATTTTATTTACAATTTCTCCGAACTCTTTAATATTATGCAACATGTGTTGGGAGAAAAAAACTATAAAAACATATGTACTATTGATGTATACATATAACAATTATTAACCTAGTTTTGTAGTTGTGTATAAGAAGGAAAATTTGAAGATGCCCCACTATATGAATGAGCATTGAAGCCAAACACTTTAGATGGGCAAGGTCCCAAACTTAAACCCCTAACACGTCCACAATGTTCTTGACTTCTGAAAGCATAAGCTAAGGAATCAATAGTTGATATATCTTTTAATTAGGATGCTGATAACTTTGATAACACGAGAAGAAACTAATTAAAATAACATGAAGTGTGGATGATAATTGTAAAGTTTATTAGAATGGAACTTACACCAATTTTGTTTGCTTCATCACTAACAAATGTTCCATTAGCATGCTTATGTGTAGCTATACATACCTTTCCTCTACTAACCTTTTGGTCACACTCTTTTTCCTATAAAATTGAAGAAAAAGTATATGACACAATTCAAAAAATTTCAATTTTCTTGAAACACTATATAAGATTCTATTCAATAATGCCCCACTATCTACAATTGGTTGATCCTCATTACTCCATTGCACAACGTTCCTTTCATTAGTAGGTAAACGCCAAACATCATTGGCTTATAGTTGTTTTATATTTTTCTCTTTCCTTGATCATCTATGAAATTTCAAAAACCAATTAATCATGAATGATATAGATCTAGTGATGCCAAAATCTGCATGATGAAAAAGAGAATCTGAATGACAGTATAATTAAGTGCAAATTCTACTTTGAATAACTTTTAGATTTTCACATCAAACACATGTTTCACTTGTATTTAGTTATATAAGCAAATGAGTTAATAGAAATAGATCTAATGATGCATACTTTATTAAAAAATCATAAAAGGGTCTTAAGTAATTTTCAAAGAATATGTGTAATATTATATAGTTGCATGCCAATAACATCAAAAACCATGTTCTTTGTTGATTTTATTGCATCTCAATCTCCTCATCTTCCTCTTCACTTTCAAAATATACACATCATGTACTAGTTGAAGATATCCTCACTTTCAAGATTCTTGAAAGTAAATTGATTGAATGAAAAAAAAATTGTGTCTAATGATTGGAGGATTAATAAATTTGAAAAATATGTGAAACATATATTACTTGGCCAAGGTGGAGGTGGAGGGGAAGCATGTTTAATACTTGGCTAAGGTTCAAGTGCAGGTGGATTGGGAGCTTGTTCAATACTTCGCTGAGGTGTAGGTGGAGGTGGAGGTGGAGGAGGAGAATGTTCACTACTTGGTTAAGGTGTTGTTGGAGGTGGAGAGGCAAATGGAAATGAAAGACTTGTTCAGTTTTGGTAAATGAATCAATTTGTTGAATATAACTACTGCAATTTATAGATGGAAAACAATTAGTATGAGAGATAAGATATCTAATCAGGTTTACATGGACATTGAAGATGTATAGGATAAGTAAACTTAGGTACATGAAATGGTACATGCACTTATGTATCTGACTTAGACTTATTTGAGGTTGCAAATTTGTTCTTCAAGACTCTAACAATCTATAAAACTCTTGAATATTAATATTACATAGTCATGAATAATAAAGATAAAAAATTTATATTCAACATATTACCTGGATGAGATGGATGATGACGTGAAGGCGAACAAATGTTATTATGATAGACTACTTGTCCCCATGTAGAAGAAGACTTATGGGTGGTGTGTACATCCGAACTATTATTCTTGGTTGATGTTTTCTTCATCTTCGAGTGGTCTTCAAAAAATAAGGCAATCAATTAATTGTAATATGGCACACCTCCAAACCACATTTGATTATCACTATTACTTGCTTAACTCATTATCCTAAATGTACCAAACATTCCACTATTTTGTGTTTTAGGCCAAGGGTCACTCTCCAATATACAAAATTTGAACCCATTAACACCTTGCACATGCTCTCCTTTTGTCTCCAAATACAACTTTCTAAATTCTTTTTCCCTCTTTTTTTTTTCTAGACAACCTAGCTCTCATTTTCTCCTATAAATAGAGAGCTCTAGGTCTTCTAAAACCATTCATGAATATAATAGACGAACTTTGTTGAGATGACTTCAGACCTTTCTCCTTTTGTGAATCAACTTAGGCTAGAGATCCCCTTAATGGCTTCCTTTAGCCTCCTTCCTTGAGCGTTGGCCTAACCTCAATTGAGAGGTCCTTCTAAGCACCATTGTCTCACCTTCTCTTCATTGTATCTTCTTACTTTTGCACCTTCATCAATATCCATGGAAGCCTTCATCGCATGCACATGGCTTATTCCTTTAAAGATGGACTCATCACTAACACTACCACATGTGGATTTCTATTTTCTATAGTTCCATCACATCTCATTTGAGCCTGTCTAACTCTATGCCTTCCATATAACCAACGACGATAACTCATGAAACAAAATTTACCACCCTTAAGAAGTTTATTAGGAGTTGTGTCAAAATTACATCTAGGGCATGCCAACCTAGTAAGTGTTCCATCCATATAGGGTTCCAAGACTTGGAAAATCACTAATAGTCCACAATATGGTTGCATGCATATCAAACACTCCATTTCCATGAGTAAAAAGTTTTGATGTTCATGCTCCATAACTCTTTGAACTCTTCTATTAGTGGTTGTAAATATTCATCAATATAATTTCCTAGAGCTCACTTTCCTAGAATGATCATGGAGAGAATAAATGAACTTTATTTCATACATATCCAAGGGGAAGATTCTACGATATAAGTACAATTGGCCAGATACTATTACTAATGCTTAGATTGCCATATGGATTAAACCATTAGTAACCACACCAAGTCTCATATTTCGAGGGTCTAAGGCAAATTAAGGATGTTTAATGTCAAATGCCTTCATTTGAACTTCTTGATGCATGATTGCATATGCTCAACTATTTTAGAAGACATAAACATCCTTTGTAAGCGTCGCTTCAAAGAAAAATACCTCAAAACCCTTGCAAGAATCATTTTTTATTTTATTACTTATACGATTGTCACTTGTACCTTCTTTTTTTTTTTGCCTTCCATCTAGATGTTTAACATTTCTTACGAAATTCCCTATTTGCATCTTCTCCTAAGTACAACATGCAATCATTTGGATAAGCATCGATGTTTGTGTAACAAAGGCCAAGTTTCTTAATGTTTTCTTCACATCATAGATTGAGCTTGGAATTTTAGTATTTTCAAATGCATTTGCTAACAACTCTAATACCATGGACATTTCCTTGTTAGTTATTTTGCATAAACATTTGATGTGATACAACTTGATCAAGAAAGAAAGTTTAGAATATTTATCACACCTTTCATATAAACTCTCTTGACCATCTTGCATCAATTGAAAACAAAAAACTCCTAAATCATCATTCATATTATGGCCTGACTCTACACTCGTTCCCTATCATCCACCATGTCATCGTTATATTAATCATACATAAATGCATCATTAATTATGTCACACATTGGATTATTAGCAGGAATATTTCATCATTTTCATACAGCATTACATGTATTTCATTTGTCACATTTTCTTCTCTTCTATCCCCATGTAGAAGTCACATTGTATATTCTTTTGGAAAATGGTTGACATCAAGTGTTCATACACTATTTCACGACACTACCACTGGTTAAAGTTTCATTTTGCACATGGATATACTATCTCCTCCCTCACACTACTATTAGCAAATGAAAAGTTCAAAAGTGTATTCAATCCTTCCATATATTGAGGTGTATTTCTAAGCATCTCTATCCAAGATTTGTCCATTGAGAATAGGGTCTGTTCAAGTTAAGAAATTGATGTCATGTCAAGATAAGAATAACATACATATCAAAGGAGAATATGAATTCTGCTCCTATCTAAAGTAGAAAGAGATTATCACAAAAAAGAGATTATCTAGAGGGACAAATCACAAAACCAATCACTAATATGGCTAAATATCCATCTATATAAAGTAAACTGCTAAAAATATTGTTGTTAGATACCAAACATCATATTTATGTTATCTAGAGAGACAAAACCAATCATTAATATCATGCCTTATTCGAAATATATTTAGTCAAATGTTGAAAAACATTACTTACTCAAGCCTTGTTTGACAATCAAGTGTTCATACACTATTTCACGACATTGCCACTTGTTAAAGTTGCATTTTGCACATGGACATACTATCTCCTCCCTCACATTACTATTAGCAAATGAAAAGCCCAAAAATGTGTTCAGTCCTTCCATATATTGAGGTGTATTTTTGGCCATCTCTATCCAAGATTTGTCCATTGAGAATAAGGTCTGTTCAAGTCAAGAAATTGATACATCATTTCAAGACAAGAATAACATACATATCAAAGGAGAATATGAATTTTGCTCCTATCTAAAGTAGAAAGAGATTATCACAAAAAGAGATTATCAATAGGGACAAATCACAAAAGCAATCATTAATGTTGCTAAATATCATGTATATAAAATAAACTGTTAAAAATATTGTTGTTAAATACCAAACATCATATTTATGTTATCTAGAGAGACAAAACCAATCATTAATATCATGCCTTATCCTAAATGTATTTAGTAAAATGTTGAAAAGCATTACTTACTCAAGTCTTGCCTTCTCTGTTGACAAACTTTCCAAACTAAAGTCCTACCTTGGTAAAAAAAAAACTAACTCAACGGCATAAACAAGTGTTGCTCTCCAAGAAAAACAAACAATTATAAATTTGAAGTCAATGGGAGATTCCAATTCTTGTGTGATAAATCTTGGTTGTACAAGGAAATCAGTTTAATTAGTCGATTTCAGAGTAAAAATTGGGGGATTCTAGTAATATGAAAAAACAAATTAGTAAAAACTAAATAATAAGTGCAAAATTAAAATTAACTGAAATGTAAAGTGAAATGCATATTGTATTTAATTGAGATCACATATGAAAAGTATATAAGTGTTGGATAGAAATTTAAACTTTTAGATGCATGAAATCTCGTATACATAGAACATACAACATATCCAAAAAGGACTCTAATATGAGTCTTAAATTTAACACCTAAACTAAATATCAGTATACCATAATAAGTTGCTATAACAACCAGAAATATACCCCTATGATATTGCTACTACTACGTAAGCATAACAATTTTATATTGCAACTTCAAATTTATAGCTTTTATATCAGAGCTAGAATACTGACAAAAATAAAAAACCATTGGTGCCTCAACTACAATAGTTTAATATTGTCCTTGTATCAATTCATCTCTTAAAATAGTCCAATATGACTTTTATCTTCTTCCTGCAATAATGTCTTCGTAAATATTTACCTCACTAGTTAACAGATGAAATTAAAACTAAATGGTTTCGATAATATTTGTTGTACAAAAAAACATGTAAAAATTAGTGGTTATTAATTTTTTATGTGACCACATTCACATTACTATGTTTACGACAAAATTATTTGATGGGATTAAAAGTATATATATATATATAAAATTTATTTATGAAGATTAATTAGTTGAGAAAAAAGACAAAGCATAATAAGTTATTCTAGTTATATATGTGTGAATCGTTGTGTAAATCGAGACAAATTTATCTTAAGTTTAAAATTTTGATAATTTATCAATCAATCCATTTAAAATTCAATTAGCTTTAACATATTAGAATCTTTCTGAATATTAACCTAATTGAAATTGTTTGTTTTGTGAAGATGAAACATGTATAGAAAATAATAAATAATCAAAATTTAAATACTACTAAGTAGGAATCCAAGTAAACCCCTAAGTAGGGACAATTGTGTCAGATCCATTCTATGAGCTGATAATGATGCATACAATACAATACAACTCCATTTTCACTCCTTAAAACGTGAAAAACATTCTTCAATTCTCCATTGGAGTAATAACACAAACATCTCATCTAATTCAACCTTTTTGCGATGCATACACAACGCAATCTCCACTCTCTCCTACATTATTCATCACTGTGGATTCTAATCCACACGAATTGTGTGAAAGTGAGAGGAAAAATAAAATATTTGTACATAAAAGTGATTATATTCTTTTTTTTTAGAGGAGAATAAGTGATTATTCTAGTCCAGGTTCGAGAGAAGCATGTAGACCCAACAGATGATTATACCAATCCACCTTCTGCCACCGTAGCACAAGTACTGCTACAATCAGAATCGCTTCCTACACCAATTACTCTATTTCACCTGAAATTGAAACATAAATGTTACAACAACTACAAACATGCAAAGCAACTGTGAAGTAACCACAATCAACCAAACCCACAATGGAGATGCAAAGCCACTAAAAGGGAAAAGCAACCAGTATTAGACGCATCTAGATTTCGAAAAATGTAACACCTAAAACTGGATCTCTTATTAGAAACAAACATCAAAGGTGGCAAAGTGATAAATTAATGATAAAGTGAAATAAATTGAAAAACCTTAAAAAACAAAGGGAAAATCATTATCATTTGGAAGCTATAATAGACAAGTGAAGACCTAAAGAAGGAAATTGCGAGCTAAAACTACAGAGGAAAATGTTTTTACTGAGATTGAGATTGAGATTGAGAGATGAAGATTTGAAGTTTGAGGAAAGTGGTTTAAAGTGAATTTTTTGATGTATGATTGCTAGACATACAATTTTATGTCTATTTGAATAATATGTTTGTTTTTCGAATGTACGAATGAAATGGTAAAAAGGTTTTGTGAAAATAAAAAATGTAAAGAGGGTTTGTGAAAAGAATGTGGAGGGAAATGATATTTTCCTGGGGTTCATTTTAAAACCCCTAATACTTACCAGAGGTTTAAAAAACCTCCGCTATGTGTAAATTACTAGAATTTATAACCTCCAAATCTTCATTAAAATGAAATGTTTTGTATAATGTTAGGTTTCTCTCAAATTAGTATAGTTATAAAAAATATTTGTCGACTCTTCATTACTTGATATTTTCATCTACATGATTGGGATAGAACTTTAGAATCTTATTAAGTAAATCAATACTTACAATATACTAAATATTATGCACCAAGTACTTAATTGAATTCTAGAACATTGAACGAACTTTGAAACATAATAGTGACATGTACCAAAATAGAGACGAAGAACAAAGCACGAATAATAAAGCTAAAAATGAATACAACCTTCTTTTATGAAATGTGTATAATTGTCAATAGTACTATGCAACTTGGAAACACATACAATCAATCCTTATGAGATTGTTAGAAGTTAGTTAGAACTAACATTGATCACATTTTCAAAATCATTGCTTTCGAAGTTAATCGATTGATCATTAAGATAATAAATTATGCTTTTAATTGACCCAAATAATATATACTTATGTATGTTTGGATGAAGAATCAAGCATAATTTATTATATTGTTCTAATTACAATTGCAAACTATGAGGGATAATGGATGAGTCTTTATTGCAGGCAATAATTTTATTTTGCAATAAGCATTCCGTTAACATTCCTAATATGGAAGACATTTTTTCTAAGGGGAGATCACAACGTGGAGGTAAATCTCACGACATCACTACTAACCATCATTATCATGTTGAATTATTTTATACTATTGTGGACATGCAACTTCAGGAACTTAATGATCCTTTTACAAAGACAAATATTTAGTTGCTTCTTTGCTTGGATTGTTTGAATCCAACCAATTTATTCTCTATTTTGATAAGGCAAGGCTAATTGAATTTACAAAGTTTTATCCATGTGAATTATATATAATTCATTTAGTGATGCTTGATAATCAACTTGAGACTTACATCATTGATATGCATTGTAATTTAGAATTTTCATCTTTGATCGAAATCTTAAATATTTTTGAGAAGTTAATTGAAACTAGAAGACATATTTTATCCATTAGTTTACCGTATTTTGAAGTTAGCAATGATTTTGCTCGTAGCCACAATAATCATGGAAAGAGACTTTTCTGCCATGAAAAGTGTGAAAAATAGGTTGCATAATCGAATAGGAGTGCATGGATGAATGATTGTCCAGTGACTTATATTAAGAAAGATGTGCTCAATAAGATTGACAATGAGTTGATCATTCAATGATTTCAAAACATGAAATCACGTAGAGGACATCATTAAGGTATGCAATTTATTTGAATAGATACATATGTCTTTTTCTTCATATGCATGATGATAATTATTATTTAAAAAGTAAATTGCCCCCACTACTTTAGGGTCTTAGATAAGCCATTGAACAGAATAGAGTTTAAAAACACATCATTTGGTATTGAATAAAGTTAGAGTTTTATTCAACCCTTCGTTCAATTTCAAAAAATGAATTGACTTAAATCTCTTATGCAATATGTCCAAGGCTACAATAGGGATATAATGTTATTTTAATCTCTAGGACATATATTATGTTGGTTAATGTATGAATTATGCCATTATGCAATATACCTTCCGTACGAGCTTAAATAACCTTCTTTTTAAAAGAAGCTTATTACAAATGGCCTTTGTCATGAAGAGTTTCTATAGCTTTAGCCACAATTCTAAAAGGGCTTTCTCTTCCACAATCTCATAGAGTACATTGTCTAACAATGATAAAAGGATCATCAAATGAGTTTTTTTCCCACATCTACTCTAACACCATTAACACAAAACTGGCATATCATGTTTGCCTATTTACGTCTAACCCATAGGGAATAAATGTAAAAAAGGATTGATGGCATACTTCTAATTAATTGTTCAAAATTTACGTCTAATGCCCCAGTAACAAATGTAAATTTTAATATTTACGTCTATTATAAGGGGGTAAGATGTAAATTTTGAGTTTTCTAAAACCCAAAAACAATGCCTCATTCTTCATAGCAATACGTACGATAGGTTTTCTGCATTTCCAACAAAAACCCATACCCAAATGCAGCAGTGACGATAGTGGTGTTTCTCCATTTCACTCCCAATATAGGTTTTCCTCCAAAAACCTGAAACCCCAAAAACACCCAACAACACTAGGGCAACTTTGATTGAAACACGACTACCTATGGCGACGGGAACCGAAGGGCTCGACAACTAGTTGAAGCTCAAGGGATTGGTCCAAATCAACGACTCTTTTATTAACAGAGCACACTAAGCGAAAGGAGATTCGAAGAGGATGAACAAATACTAGAGGATGAATGGGTGATTGGTCTCTCATGCATGTTGTGCCAGATCTAGAATCATCGTTTCCCATACACAATCCAATAATGTGAATCTTCAACAACAGCCGCACCTCTTTCATGAAAACTCACTAAAACGAGCAATGATGTGAAGACCAAATTTGGCGAGTTCCAACAAAGTCTAGATTTGGCAAGCTCCAACGAAGACCAAATCTGGTGAGCTCTAGCGAAGACCAGATCTAGCAAGCTTTGTAGGGTAATTTTCGATTATCCATGTCTTCAAATACGAAAGACACTATGTGAAACCAATACTTTTTATCATTTGTTATGACCCACAAGCAATGAGAGAATAAAGTTATGACCCACAAGCAACACTACTCCTATTTCCCAATCAAATTGCTCAAATGAAACAAGGTTTTTGGGAAACAAGTTAGTAGATGGATGATTATTTATGATTACCTAACCTTTGAACATAGTAATTATAAAGCGATGAGGAGGTAACCCATAGTCTTAGAGCTTAGGCTTCGTGGATGCAGAGTGAATCCCCAAAGCATCCTTGTACAAACCCCAATGTAAAATCAACGATTTCTTCTGTGAGGGTTTGGAGACGTCAACATGGATGAAGAGCTGGTCCATGGTAGAATCTTCATCCTCGGGGGCCAAGCATCACATGACGTAGACACTTGCCTCTTCCTCACCATAGTTGTGTTTAAGAACTAGACCTTGTAAATTTAGAGCTCCCTTCACGATGGTCAACGGTGACAAAGGACTCACTTTCTGCGATGCACAATGTCTAAACCTAGAGTAAAACCCTAAGAGACAAAAAGAGTGAGAAAGAGCATACAAAGACTCTGAATAGTGATCCCTGAGGGAACGGAGAACCATCGACTTCTTGATAGTGATCCTTGAGGGAGCGGAGAAGCATCGACTTCATGGTAGGGGAGATGCCGCCACCTTTCGACGAAAACGGTTGTTGGAGAGCACCAATGACGCCTATCAACACCTGCTTCCATGTTTATCTGTCTACTTTGTACTCGAGTTCATTTTAACTTGAGGAGCAGGACGCAAAATGAGTAGGAGTGAGAGAACATATACTTCAAGGCTTTTTGAAAATGATGAACAAAGTCACAAAAGATGTTCTATTTTTCAAAATCCTGTTTCATACTTTTTTATATTTTTTATTTAAAAATCGTATATAAATTTTGTATGAAAGGTTAGCCTTTATTTACATATGGATTTTACATATGGAAAAAGGAGAAAGAACTAATTTATAGTTACATATGAAATATATATATATATATATATATATATATATATATATATATAGAAATTTTATATATAAAAGAAAATTTGTATATAAAATCCATATGTAAAATTTAATTTATCAATAGATTAAAATCCGTATGTAATTATCTCTAGATAATTTTGATTTTATTTGTAGTGAACCAATAATGACGTGAAGAATGAAGGAGAAAGAAGGAAGATTTGGTGTGGATTGTTTGAAAGGAAGGAGAGGGCCACCTGCCTTTTTTATTTTTGAATAGCTTATCAACTTTTATGTTGAGTGATCAAGAACAGACATAAACAACATAGGTAATTTACGTCTTCTGAACCTATGTTAGACCTATAGTAGACATAAAAGACCCAAAATAATAAACGTGAAAAGTTTGTTTTATGGTAGTGCACATGTCTCTTTATGTTTAACATGCTACCGAATAGTGGTGCCCACTTACCCTTGACTAAAGAACTCATCTTAATCCTCCAAAGGTTGAAAGTATTTTTTCCATTAGACTTATCCGTCTTGGAAATGCACTCTATCTTGTAACAATCTTGATAACAAACAATGAACAAAGATCAACAAAAGTGTCTCTAATACCAAATTGTTGTACACAACATGTTATATGAGCTCATAAACGATGGAAGAACAAGTGCAACACAACTTGTGAATCACATGTACTGGAGACAACTAAACAAAGAATACACAATAAGATAGCAAGAATGAATCATTTCGTTTATTATGCCATGCAAAAGTCTTCACTGCAAGAGAGGTACATGTTCTTATGAAGAGCGTTACAAGATTGTTAAGAGTTAGTTAGAAAAAAAAAAAAAACTCATGAACTTTCAATAAACTAAACAAAAATATTAAATAAGCAACTAATTTTTAGTACACCAACTTATAAGAATGAACATTGTTACATAGTTTAACCCAATAGACCCCACTAATAAGAACCACACTCTATAGCACGAATTAAATTATTAGATTATAAATATAGTTTAGTACACAAGATCCTACAAGAAAGTATGAACAAGGTCTTATTGGAGAGAGCAAGGTGTATCTTTTTTTCTCAATCTGGGTTGGATAAAAGGTATTAGGTTGAAGTTGTCATCATAATAACACACGTTTTAAGACTCCATTTTATTTGTGGTTTGGTAAGACAACAAATTGTTCAATGTTGAAGGCGTTTGAGTATATTGTTTATTACCGTGTAGATAAAGTAGAATCCAAAGCCAAGAAAGTCGTTATTGTAGGCTACGAGGTTGGAGTGATAGGGTTGATAATTTGCACATTGATCAATTCTTTGTAATTCGCTCGTTCCTATGTGAGTGTGCTATCCATAAATTTGTAAATAACTGCATCTCTGTTTTGTATGTTTTCATCAAGAATTAATTTGTATTTCTGCAAAACAGTACCTCTATGCGTTCTTGAAATTTTATTCCTGAAAGTCTGTTATGCATTTTAGAAATTTCATTCTGGAGATTCTATTCCAGAAATTCTGTTCTAAAATTTTGCTCTGTAAATCTTATTACAAAAATTCTACAAAACTTGTTTCAAAACATTTCTAAAACATATAATTCAGATGTAAGTTTCACGAAGGGTAAAAGCCATGTTTGAAAATTTGAGAAGGCGCACAAAGAAGTTATGGGAGTGCAGGAAGTAATAGCCTGTCTTCTATAACATTTAAGATTTGCAGATCAATATTTTTGTGCTTTGAAATATGTTTTTTTTTTTTTTCTAAAAGCAATTTTCATAAATCCAGTGTCCAAGTTTTGCAAAATACTCGTTCCTTTGTTTTCCAAAGAGGTTTTTTTTTCCTGATACAGAAGTATTCACTTTCACATGCTTATTCAATTCACCGTTCTGCAGGGAATTTCTTTCTCAATCCCTTTGTTGTCTTCCTACACCCCCCTTTCCTTTTCTAAAATTTCAATTATATTTATTCTAAAATTATAGTTTTTGACTGTATAATATGTGGATATTTTGGATTACATAATCTAAAATTTAAAAATATTAATTTATACATTTAAAATTATACAATTCAATGTAAATGTTGCATTTTGGATTATATATTCTGAAATGTATTTAAAAAAATAAAATATTTTAATCAACTTTTTTTTATCCATTATTAATTCATCAATTTTAGATCATCACATCACATTACTTAAAAAATTTAAAATAAATAATTGAAAAATGATTAGAATGATAGGTTAAAAATAAATAAAAAAATGAATCAAAATATCATTATTTAAAAAAAAAAAAATAAGACATTCCAAATTACACAATAATTTTTAAAATGTATTTCGAGCTTTCTAAACGGGTATGGACATTGATTTTTTCAAATACATTTGAGAATTGTAAAGTTTGGAATGCATTGATTTTTTAAATGCCTTCCAAATTCATCCGTATTTCAATTTTTTTTTTTTCTTTCTGCCAGGGCCCCTTATTTTTGTCGCATAATGTACCAGCATTTGCAATTTGAAGATAAAGAAGAGTGATGCACAGTGGAGTAATAAAAGATCGAAGAAAATGTTGAATTGTTAAAAAAGCGAAATGAAGATTTTTTGTTCATCTTAGGGTTCGCTTTGGGTCTCGTGTCATAGTCATCAACACCCCATTATAACTTTCTCTTCCCCCATCTTTCATCACTCACTCACTCACTTCATGTTGCACCTTCAATTCAACTATAATTACCTTTATTTTCTTTTCAATTCGGAATAAAAAAATAATATTTTTTTCGTTTAGGATCGTATAATCTGAATATTTACAGATAGATTACATTATCTGAAATATAAATTGTAAAACAAAAAATAATTTACTTGCAAGGGTATTATGGATATTTTAAAGACTATGGTTACAGAAAGAAAATATGGGGATGCAGGAAGAAATTTCCGTTTCTACATTTATTCTTTCTCAAATACAAGTCCATTAAAATCTTTAGTTGGTGCATGCTTGGATACTTTTATACCATAATACCATAATATCTCACGCATCTATAAATTAAAAAGTATGTATATATTAAAAATATATTGTATCAAACACCAAATCCATACAAAACATGTACGTTTATTTTTACTTCATTTAGAATGTACATAATTCAAATAAGCCCAACTAGGTGAAAATGGGTTGCCGAATCAAGTCCAGAAGTTTTGGTCTTAGGTTAAATATTTTGGATTCCAACTATTTACACTCCATGTTTTTCTCTATATACTCCTCTTTTAATTCTTTTATTTGGAACTATACACTGCTTTCACTCTATATACTCCATCTTACCAATTAAATTAATATAGTTTACTCCCTCAATTTCTTCCATTTCTTTTCTTGTAAAAATTTCCCTTGACATATCTTTTTAGAATATCTTTTCGAAAGCAAACTTTTAATTTTATGTTCTAAAATATACTTTCTAGAATATTAAGAAAATAAACATTTATTTCAAGTAATACATTTTCTAACATGTTCTAGAAAATACATGTTTAAACATTAAAAGAAAATAAAAGGATGTTATAAGGAATACTTTTTAGTACACTTTCTTCTCATTCTTGAAAATAATTTTTAAAACCTTTTCTTTTTCATTTTATATTTTCAAAAATGTTTTCTACAAACAGGAATGCTTTAAAAATGACATTGTAGAATGTTACTAAAACAAAAATGTTTATTAATATCATATATTCTGAAATGAAAAAAAGGGAAGGATAGTTTTAGAAAATAATGTTAAGAATATTTCTTTTATTTCAATACTTCTTAGAACATATTTCTATTATTTTGATATTTTTGGAGAGAACTTTATAAAATATTAAAAGTAAAAAGATCGTTCATAATGTACATTTTTTTTTCTATTTTTCTACTTTTAAATTATACAATAGGTAGAGTTACAAAAAACTTTTCTAAATTAAAGAAAAATTTCATAATCCAAACTTACATAAATACATTCCACATTAAAAAAAAAAAAAAACTTTACGTACCTTATTTGTACATGAGGTGCTTATCTAATCATCAAAACATGACATACTTAAACTGAAATTATTATCCTAGTCATCTAAATTTTAAATTTTTACCATGCAAATCCTTAATTGATGCAAACAAAATACTTTGACAAAGATTTTTTTAATATATTTGAATTATCTATTAGTTGTTGAGTTTTAAGTTTGAGTCTAAGTCATATATTGAGTAAAAATGAGGTGGGTATTCGACAAACTACATTGTCTAAAGTTAATAAAGAAAGAGTAGGAAACTACTGTAAAAGTGATGATTTGATTTTAGAGTTACTAGCATAACTCAATAAATCTCTTGGGTATATAGAGGACTTAGGTAGTTATGTGTCATTGAAGGGTTTGCAGTTTTGTTTAGAAAAAAAATGTATGAAAGTTTGCAATTGTTGTTAGAAAAATTGCACGTTGAGTATTTTGTTGAGTATTTGTGGATGTAGGCTTTGAGGTGTCAAATGACGTCAAAGGGAGGTTTTGTTCAAGGGAGGAAGAGGAACAACTTGAAAGGTTAAGCAAGGCTAACGTTGCATGCGTTCTTTTTGGAAAGAGGTTAATGTTTTTAAATTTGTGCAATGACTTTGTTGAAGCTAGATGTTCCTTTATTTGATGAGATGATGAATTTCACTTTATGGCAATGCACAATTTAAGACTATTTTAGTGTTGATAATTTTTTTAAATTTGTGCAATGACTTTGTTGAAGCTAGATGTTCCTTTATTTGATGAGATGATGAATTTCACTTTATGGCAATGCACAATTCAAGACTATTTTAGTGTTGATAATTTATTAAAATTTGTGCAATGACTTTGTTGAAGCTAGATGTTCCTTTATTATGGGATGATGGATTTCACTTTATGGCAATGCATAATTCAAGACTATTTTGTACAATAAGATCTAGATTATGCTTTAGAAAATGAAAAGCCTAGTGAGATGGAAGATTCCGAGTGGAATACAATTCAGAAAAAAAAAACAATAGTGAGCACCATCAGATTGACATTAGCTCCTCAAATTGAAGTGACTATGTTGAGAGAGACCTCTCCAAGGAACTTGTAGAATTTTTTGGAAAGCAAGTTTGCATCAACAACTCTGACTAATCAATTGATGATGAAAATGGACTTGCACTCATCAAAGATGAAAGATGGAGGTAATGTTTTTTATCATATTAATAAGTTCAATGAATTAGTATACAAACAAAGATGAATGCATGTGATACGATCCTATCCAAGAAGGGGTACAATCATTTCTAAATTTGATTCCTTCTATAATATAAGAAAAAAAATCAGAGAAGAACACAAAAATAAGACAAGGATTAAGATGCCATAATCTAGTAGATTGATAAGACAAGGAAGATTCGTCACAAAAATTTCAATCTTTGATAAGATTCGGTGTTCTTGAAACAAGAACCGAGAGAATCCTCTCTTTATGAAAAACAATTCCACATAATGACCATCAAAGGTGTCTACATCTGTTTTGGTTGCCCATATATACAAACACAAATATTAAGCAACCTATGAAACCCTAAAAGAAAGCCTAAATACCTTTGGCCACAAAACCAACTAAAACGCAATCTGCAAACACAGACTCGTCACCCAGCGAGCAGAGCTTACCCAACCACTTGTCGCCCAACGAATTCAACTCGTCCAATGACAATTACAAACGGTTAAAAATTTAAAGAAAATTACAAATGCTTTTAATTGCATAAAACTATTCTATTAGTGTGCCCCAAGCCATGATCTTCATGTCCTTTGAATTCCAAGCTTCATGAAGCATCACAAGCTTCAAAGAGATTTATTCTTCCAAGTTTTTAATCCTTGACCTTGTCATAGGTTCTTTGAATGTCAATGGTTCCTCCTCAATTTCTTCTTGTATTGGGTCAAGCGATAGTCTTTTATCATACCCTCCTTCTTGAAGAGAATTTGTTTTCAAATTCGTACCACTTGAAGATTCTTTCTCCATAGGTTTGGTAGTGGTAGAATTATCTCTCTCCTTCTTAAATTTCTCCTAATCCTTCCATGAGGTGGATGATTTCTTGTAAGAGCTCCTTCTCTTGAGTTGTTGTTCTTTTAGATCTAATCAATATCTTCATCTTATCTTCTTGGATAGAATTCTACCATGAATTATTGAAGATCCTACACAGACACAAACATAAATCAAAGAACACAAATCTAAAATAATAAAAAAATAGAATTTCTAACTAAAATGTGATTTGGATCTGGGAAGAGGCAAATCTCTTACTATAAAAAGGGTTTTGAGGTTTGCCTCCAAGGTTAAATACCCACCTGCAAAAAATATCAAACTATTTTAAAGTAATGATGTTATGCTTAAAGAAAAACAAAAGAATGTTGTCCAGACAAACAACCAAATAAAAAAAATATCTTAATGTTTCCAACTTCATCTCTGGGTTTAAAATTGCCCTAAATGTAATAATAGTGCTATATTCATCACAATATTTATATAACTTCACCATCATCCTTTCAGCCATATCTCTTATAACTTCATCTTCATATTTTAAAATTTCCATTAGAAGGGTTTAGATATTCCAAACTTGTATAAAGTTTGATGTAGCATAACTTGAGGCAGAAATCATATTTGTAATTTCATAAAATGGTGATATGAAAACACAAATATTTTGTACTCTTTTCTATTTCTCCTCAAATAGACAATAGTTATAATTCTCGTGAACTAAGTGTAAACTTGCAAGCACACTTTGGTATTTAAGGGTACTTTGAAGCATAAAAAAAGTTGATTTCCACCTTGTAGAAATATTTATACATAAAGTAGTCTTGGTATCAATGTCCCCTGTTTTTTTGAATACATTGTTTAAATTTCATCATTCTACTTTCAAAACCCCTTATGTAACATCCCGTCAGGATATTACAGATATATAATAAAATAAAAGAAATAAATTAAAATATACAGTATTTAATGATACCTCATTTTCCCAAAACGCGGGAAAATTTTTATTTTTATTAATAAAAGCTAACATCCATAATTTATCAAGAATAAGAAAAATAGTCTAAAACATCTCATAAAGTTTACATCCGATATCAAAATCACTAAATTGTATAAAAGCAATAAAACTCCCAAGCTATCCCCTCTCCGTGGCTAAGCTCCACCAGAACCACCTGCATCAACATCATCTGCTCACGTATACCGCGTATACGATCATCGCCAAATACAAGCAGATAGGGTGAGCTTAACAGATAAAGCATATATTAATTTACAGATATATACATATACAACGCATCACTATGAATAGCACAAACATCCCAAATTATTCCATATTTGAATTCGTACCACTTGGCACACAACTAGATTATTCATGTTCTACATCTTCTAGTGAATACTTCAAGATGACTTGCCGCCATACCTATCGGCCACAACCGATAGAGGACGTGTGGGAACTATTGCTACAGATCATACACCGTAACGCCAGGTGAAGTTCCCAAATGCGAACATAGTTCGCAACGTTCCAAGACTACCAAACTCGTTAGCCAACTACTGAGGAGGGCAATCTATCTGTTCTGACATTTTTTTTTTCCGCCTGGCAGAGCCTAGCTCGCCGCCAGGCGACATACTAGTAATCGCGTTCTACTGACTTTTCCTCAATTCTGGTTCGGCTTCGTGACAGATTACACTCTAATCCAACTCAATTATTAGTGAACTTTCCCATTTGATCACCCTCGCTCATAAGCAGGTCACCTAATACCAATGACCTCAAGACCCATTAAGTTCTCAAATCCAAGTAACACTCAATGTATCGAGCCAAATACAGCTTTACTAATCCAACTAGGCCACTGTTAAATTCACATACCTGCTCTATTTTCATCATCTTATTATTAGCTAAGTCTATATCGGGCTTCCTATGTCTACCAGTCATTGTCTAGTCCCGAATATATCACATGCTACCCACCTCGGCACATTTCAATTAGTCATAAGATCCCACGTTATCTATTAACAGTATGACTGATATCACAACAAGTTACACAACACATAATTACCATTCTAACTGTGGTCCTTACTGTAACAGAGAGACAGTTTTCCTTTCCTTCAACTCTTTGCATTCATACTTCCAACTCCCACCTATCATCTTCGTTGCTTATACCCCAAGTACTGCACCCAAGCCTGCTTGTATCAAGAACCTAATCTACTCCAAGATCTCCGCACCAGCAAACGTCCCTCAACCATTCAAAAGGTTGTTTCTGCGATGGCGCCTGGCGGTGCTTACAAATTTCTGGTTTTCCAGAAATGTTTCTCCCTGCAAAATCTCCCAACCTTTCGAGTTGATGTTACACCTGCCCAATTATTCCAGACTCCACAAGAATTTCCCCTCATTTGGACTAACCTACAGACCTCTCTCCATGGTTACCAATTTCCACATGAATCATTACGAACTTATCTCATAACATTTAAACCCTAAAATTTTAATCCAATCACATATACATTGTTCTATTCGATTTAACCATCCATCACATGGAATTCAAAGATAATTCCACATCAAATCTTCCTCCCGCGAGTAACCCAGGTTTTTCCCCTATCAAAACCACCCCCAGAACCCCGACATCATCAAATCCAAACCAAAATGGTCCGCGTCGCCTGGCGGTTCAACAGTCACCGCCAGGCCCTTCATAAAAAACTAGAAAAACTGAGTATAGGGCCATGTGTCGCCAAGCGGCCAGGGAAGGTGCCGCCAGGCGGTTCCTCTTCAGGAACCCAAAACATGTAAAAATGCATGTGCTGCCTGGCGGCTATGAACAGCCTGCCAGGCGGTTTCTGGGAATTTTCCAGAATTGCGAAAATGCATAGACAACAGAGGTTCATGGATAAAATTATATACATTTTGCATACTAGTCATGATTAACATAAAATTTAGCGTGAGTAAACTCCCTTAACCTGGATCCTTTAGCTTAAAGCTTTGACAATTGAGAAGTTCTCCTTTGATCACCAAACCCCACCAAACCCTCCTTGGAGCTTTATGGTCTGTTTTGCAGCCACCCTTGGTGGCCCATTCCTCTTGGGTTTACGTTAACCCTTCACATTCAAATCAAAACCCCAAAGTGGCGAAAATAAAGTTTAATTTGAGTTCTCCAAGACTTGAACCCACAACCATGCAATTGCCAAATCAATGTCAACCAGCACGACAATTTATATTTCATGCTAACTCACACAATTCAAACATTATCTCATATAAAACACGATTAAACATATTATCAAAACAATAATAATTAAATCCACACAATTGACATATATAAGGCTCGAACTCAAGTCCTCTCAACACAATCAAGTACTCTTAACCACTTGAGCTAGTACTTTTCCACGTCATACCAATCAAAATTTATTGTCGTAAATTCTCCTTCCACCCGTATTTATTTATTAATCATTTATTTAATTAATTAAATTTCACAGGTCTTACACCTTACATACTTTATGCTCTCTGTAATATGATCTAAAGAATCACCAAGAGTTTTCCGTCCTTCTTGCACCATCAAATTTAAAATGTGTGCACAACAACGCACATGCAAAAATCACCTTCACAAACCAAAGAATTTTGCAAAACAAGATCACTTTTTAATGTTTTAATTAGAACAAATTATTAGAAGCATTATCCAAAGTCAAAGAAAATATTCTTTTCTCAATTCCCCGGTCATGCAAAAATCCATTTATCTTCTTTGACAACTCAAACCAAGTGTGAGGTGGAGGGAATTGGTAAAAGTTCAAAATTTTACTGCACAATTTCCCATTTGTGTCCACATAATGTGTTGTCAAAGTCATATAACCCTTAGGAGTTAAAGACGTCCACAAATCAGATGTCAAACAAATCCTATTTGAAATTTACCTAAACTCTTCCTTTAGCATGTTTTTTCTTTCATAAATATTCTCAAAATATCACTTTTTATCGTATTTCTACAAACTAAACTTGCATTAGGATTCAGATAAGTTAACCAAGTTCTAAACACTTCATACTTAACAAACTTTAATGGTAAACCATGTTGGATAACTAAATTGGCACACATCCCACGAGAAATCATTTGATCTATATTTTTTGCTATCAACTTTCCTTGCCTGTCCACTATCATTTACCTCTCATCTTCACATTTAAGTTTACTACATTTTTCAATATGACACAAATGGGAAGTGCCATATTTTTTACTATCAATAATGTATTTTTGGTTGCAGCCATTACGCCTTGCCCTCTCATTTCCAACATCACTAACCCCGATCCTAGTAAAGTATTTCCAACAATCAAAATTTGTTTACTTTTCTTTTTTTCTTATTAAGTTGAACGCTCTCATTATCAATATCATCTTCAACCTCATTTTGAGTTACATCATCCTCTTTGTCATTAACATCAATATTCGGAGGAGGATTAGTAATTGACTAAATCCTCATAAGTTACTAACCACCAGGTTTACTAAATCCTAGCCAAATCCTAATTAGTAATAACACAATAACATTATCACATACCGGTTTGAATTACTAGATAAAACTAGGAGATAAAACTATTAATGCATTCAAACCTGATACTTCTTTGATCAGTTTCCAGATAATGTAAATAGAGAAATAATATATTTCAAACAATTTATACTATTATACTATCATGGCAAAATTAGGGTCGTATCAATCAATCAGAACAATACCTTCAACAACAATTAGGGTAGCAACAATTAAGGCATCAACAATCAACCAAAACAATACCTTCAGCAATAATTAGGGCAAATCGCAAATTAGGGAAACTCACAAATTAGGGAAAATAGCATAATAACACAATAAATAGTCAAGAAGACCACATAAAAGTACCTGTTCGTGGTGGCCTACGCTTCATCAGAAAACCGTTGTTGTCTATTGTGATGTGTGCGTCCTCCTGTCAACTAGTTGTGATCACATTTTTGTGCTGAAGTGGTGGTCACGTTGTTCATGGATGGATGGTGGTGATCGTGTGAAGACCCTTTTCAAGTTCGAGCGAGTGAGACAAGAGTTAGGGAAATTGACGAGTGAGTCACTAATGCACACAATAAAGCAACACATGTTTTTTTTTTAATTAAAATCAGGCAGCATGCTGACTTGGCTTCACTCGCGAGCTAGCTTGATGGGTTCATCGACTGGACAAGCTGAGCGGGTGCAGGTTGAAATCTTTGTCCTGATTCATCTTTTTAAGTTGGACTGGTATGTCGAGCCTTTTTGTCATCCTTATGTTAAATTTTCTGTATATTTTTATTTATATTGTGACTTTGTTTATGACGTGTTTCCGCTTAAGGATATTATTTTTCTATCTCTAACATTTATGTTATTTCTCTTTGTTGTGTTTTTAATATACACTAATTTTAATATTTTAAAATATATTATACTTTTTAAATATATAAAAAAAATAATGTATTTCAAAAACATAATAAAAGAACAACACTAAAAATATGAATAGATATCATAGATTCCTTTTAACAACAACTATATGTCAAGTCAATTTTAATAATAAATATTAAATTAGTATATTTAATTAAGATATAAATTAAATTATTCAACAAAAGAAATAGTTGTAATATAATATTATTGGATAAGAAAATGGACTTGTCAACATATCACAATTAATATGCAGTCATTTGGAAAGAAAACCCAATATACACTGATAAACAATATTTGTAAATATTTACATTGACAGACACTAGTTCCACGGTGTGGATAAAAACCTTTCACTTGACATTTTATAAAGAAAATAGTCCTAGCGGAAAAAATCTTAATTAGTGTCGATAAAGGAAAAATCTCAATTTACAATAGTTAAAAACAATTTGATTAATGACATTCAGAAACATTTTAAAGCAACATTAATTTTAAAATTACATTAACTAAAATTATACTCAATTAAGAGTACTTAAAAAATACTTGTTTGACATCAATTAAAAAAATCTTATATAAACAGAAAAGTTTTAACTCTTAATACTAAATAACATTGACACACACACATATATATATATATATATATATATATATATATATATATATATATATATATATATATATATATATATAACTTTGATGATAAAAATAAATAAAAAATCTATAATATTTTAACCTTAACTAAGCTGCCTTAATTAAAGTTGAAGTAACATGTGTTAAGCTTGATGGAGACAATGATATCTTGATTGAGTAAACAACACCTTCAATTAAAGTCAAATGAAATTCTTACATTTCAGGTAAATCTAAAATTTTATTTTATATAATAAAATTGCTTTCTAAATTTAAGAAATTTTGTTTCTTTTGTAATTTAGTCATCTGAATAAGATATTTTATCTTCAGACGTTTTAAATTATTTATAAAAATAAATTATTCTCTAAATTATCCATCCAAACACTACAGGAAGCAGAGAGGCCTCATTTACTTGAACTTCTAAAATCTAGCCACTTGACAATGTCATCATGTACAGCAGATATTCTGTCATCAGGTTCGCCTTCCAAAATGCAGTGGTAACCACCTTCATACAGCTTTAAAGTCTTATCTTTGCTTGATGCTTTCTCATAAAGAAATTTACTCACTAATGGATCAGTCACTTTATCTTCTGCTCCATGAAGAACCAATAATGGTGCTGAGACCTGCAATCACCCACTCCACACACAACAATTAAATGCCTGATTTATTGAATAATAATTGGGGTTTGTTTAAACAAGATTCCCGTGAAGATTTCTAAACGAGAAAAATTAAAGAAAAAAATAAAACTCGTTTCTCCATAAATTAAAATTAATTATGCATAAACTATTTTATAAGAGTTTTCCAATGTAACTTCTCTAATTTTTCAATTTTAACTTCTACATAAGTTTATTTCAGCTAGTGAACAAATTCATTCATTTCTCTTTTTTTCTTATTTTTCTCTTCTAATAGTCCTTTTAGAGTTTATCCAAAATCAAAAGAGATTTTTGTTGCATATATATATATATATATATATATATATATATATATATATATAGAGAGAGAGAGAGAGAGCCCAACTTAAATTAAGTAAGAAAATAACTAACCTTGTGGACTTGTGACTCAATTTCTTTTGTGGTTCTTAAAAGCTCCATGCCAGTTCTAAGCCGTGGATTATCATCATAACAAAGAACATTGTAAACAGCCTACAAAGAATGACACTAGAAGAATAAAAATGTTTGTGACAGATCAATAGCATCTCATTTTAATTTTTGGTCTGTTTCGGTTGCATTAATTGAAGGACTGGGTTGAAGGTTGGGAAGCTAGAGACAGTAACAACAAGGCTAGTGATAATTAATATACGTCGCACCAAAAACTATGAATTATTAGTTGAGCAGACTGTGAAGAAGGGAAAAACTAATAAATGACATGAGTGAGAAACTGTGATAAAGGCTATGTTTTAATTTACGTTTGAGCCGAGGAATGCTTTTGACTCCATGAACAGAAAAATGAACAAAGTTTCATTATGGAAAACACTAAAAACTGTTGTAATGTAGAGGCACGCATCACCCTCATAGATATCATCAACGTGGCAGTTTGGTAAAACCCAGCAAATTAAGAAACGTGTACAAAGATTCTTAAGGTTCTTAATGGCACCCAAATATTAGATGTAAAACATTTAATTCTGATCAGATGATAAATATATAGAAGAGTTACTCCCTCTGTTCCAAAATAATTACAGTTTTAGTATTTAAATAACTGATGCTCTCACCTTTTAACAAGATATTTAAATATCTCTTCCAATACTGTCCTCTAATAAATACTCTTGTCTTAAAAGGCTTAATAATGCATTTATTGAAATCAAGAGAGAGAGCACGGATATTTTAGTAAAAGTGTACCTAACCAATACTATGTTTCTTGGAATGCTTAATTTTATAATGTGTGAAACATCCTTCAACATCAGTCATCTGGGAAGGAGGGAGTATTATATACATATGAATCTTCCTTGACTCGTGACCTTATGTTATCATGTTAAGGATGATGAACCTCATATATATATGATGATGGTTGTACTACAATGAAGTAAGGGAAGTTTCTGTAACAATAACCACAACTAAAATTTAAAATCATAATTAAAAGTGACAAATTTAAAGAAAACTAGGAAGTGAAAGACATTTTCGTAAAGAAGCATAAGATGGAAGAGAAAAGGTCAGTTATTTCATTATACAAGCACGCAATAGCTAATGAATGCAAAGATACCAACCAATTTTCTTTTGCTCGGTTCCCTGAAGAAGAGCTCATCTAGTTCTTGGTTTGGGAAGAGTTTTGCCTTTGGCATCACCTTAGACAAAAGAGTTAACACCTTCATAACTCCATCTGATGGTAACACGTCATCTGCAATCTTACCAGAAAAAGAAGATCGGCAAGTCATGTTTTATCCAACTATAAAAAAAATACAGCCCCGATTAGAGGGGGCAGAAACAAAATATAATTTTTTGTTCAGGTTAAATAAAAATTTCTAATGAATGTTAGAAAGTATCAAAGCAGTCCAAAGTACTTGAACGGTTAGACCTTTGAAAGATCTCCAATTTCAAGAGGGCATCCAGAAAATTATGTGGCTTTGCGTGGTAAATATTGAATGCGGATCATAACTATAGTATCATTTTCATTTCTATTTTAATGAAGAATACTGGAAGTTAGAATGATTCCTCTAGTCAGGGTAAACATGCAAATAAGGCCAATCATTATTTGTTAGAGAAAATATGAACTGAACTTCTACACAAGTTAAAATTAGTTTTGTGCATAAATTGTAAAAGTGTTTACTCCCCTGCCAGAGAAGTGTGATACAGAAGGCATAAATAGCTTTTGGGGTATAACAAGTTAGTATCCGAATTAGGGAAACCAAAGAAACTAATTTACAGAAAAGGAAAGAATAAAACTGCCATGTACAATTAGAGTTAGAGCTTGGATGATCGGATGATCTTCTTGCAAGGTTTTACAATGGTAAAATCTAACTTGGATGCCCTTCTTAATTCCCAAAACTGTGTAATGGATAGAGTTTGAATTGGATTTTTTTTAAAGAAGCAAAAGTCATTCAAAAGCTATTTTCATTTTAAAAGTCCATTCAGTACACCTTTTGTTTCTTGTTTCTATTGTTTAAAGAAGGGTTATGCATCAAATACTTGATATTCCAAAAATGTTGATGTACTTAGTAGCAAATATACTTGGATTCCCAAAAGCAATATCAATGCTACTAACATGAAAGGACCCAAATTCAAATTGCGTACCTTAGTTGTTATTTACTTCTTTTGCAGGGGTTATAAGAAAGCCTAGGAATCAATTTGGTATCTTGTTTTGGACTGTTTTTAGATTTATAAGTAAAGCTAAGTATGTATCATTAATTGATGAAGGATTGACCCCAACCAAGGATGAAGGCACATGCTTAAGAAGACTAAGCATGTTTAGAAAGGAAGTTCACTAATCCTTCATCCCTTTCATTTATGTTTGTTATTTTTGATTCCCTAAGTTGACTTAGTTGAATCAACTTTAGTTGACTTGTTGACCTTTGACTAAGTTTGACTTGTTGACTATAGTTGACTTGACTTAAGCCAACATGTTAATCTATGTTTATT